>Ga0247776_10000003_pt1 | contig 150187 bp, 76 predicted proteins | sample UWRJL199509C5_FD_179912 | JGI IMG/M metagenome (GOLD analysis project Ga0247776, IMG submission 179912) | Plant litter microbial communities from Arlington Agricultural Research Station in Wisconsin, United States - UWRJ-L199-509C-5 | ecosystem: Environmental > Terrestrial > Plant litter >...
CTTTTTTAATTCCTCTTTATTTAATTCATTTATTGTTATTCTTGGTGAATTAATTAAAAAATTTAATGTTTTTTCGTTTATTTTAATCTTACAATAGGCTAAAATATCATTTATAATTTTACAATTTACAGGTTTGTTACTTTTAAGGTGATCGAGGGCTAACTTATGAGGATATTGACCTGGGCCTTTTCTTCCTAAGAGGATTTTTCAGTCTTTTGCTTGTTTGTCCCGAAGGGCTAGGGATCCTAGTAAAGGTTTGTTTACATTTGGTACAATGGGGTCTTCTATAGGTAAATTAGAGTCTCCATTCTGCAACACTATTACAGTCCTGGTTTGTATAGGTGAATGAGTAGATTTACATTTATTTAAATTTCTCGATTTACCCCAAAAAAGGTTTTTATTTGTCCCTCTTTGCCATTGGGAGACCCCAGGCAAAGAGGATAGTCTGGGTACAGAGAATAAAAATGTAATTGATAGAAACACTGCATTATCAAGTGCAAAGAAGTGTGTTGAATTAATAGCACCCAATAAAGATGAAACTCCGGCTAAGTGTAAACTGAAGATAGCTAAATCAACAGAACCACCAGAGTGAGATTGGATACCCGCTAAAGGAGGATAACTTTAATGTTGATAACCTAAAATTCTTATTTAAGAATACTATTGTTATACGCAAAGGCTCTCGCCTGTGTTCGGACTATACCTTCAACCTAAGACGAACTAATCTTTAAGGATAAATTGGGTCTGTGTAATCTTAATTTACGTAAAAAAACTTGAACTTTAGAAAGAGTCTCAAAATCGCCTTTGTCATTAATGAAAGATCTAGACCAAATTTTGTATTCCAAACATTTCATACCTTTCATGGTATTTAAGAAATATTTTGATATATTTGAGATAGCTCTAGAGTTAGTTGTGTCTAACATATAATAATTTTGTTTGTACACTACTTTTTAAGGAATATGAAGAATATGTCTAATGGCTTCTAAAACTACTCCATCTAATTTTTGAGTTATACCAAACCCATGTACAACTCTATTGGTATCGATGTCAGATAGAAACTTCCTTCAGCTTCCACAAACCCTATTAACCAGGGTTTAGACATCACTTTATGGGCCTCATTAGCATCAAGCAACGGTAAAGTTACTTTACCCCAGGCGACCGAGAGATAAGACTCACTCGCTGTTCTTGACTGTAGATCTTCAAGTAATCTATTTCTTTCCATCTTAGTTAATTCTGAATTTGTTAAAATAAAGTAAGCTTCTTTAAATTTAGCATAATTGAAGTATTTAGTAGTCAATAGAGGGTATTTATCAAAAATAGGAATAATTATACCTCCTATAGTTTTTAGATCTCTAATTCTAAAGCTAGCCATATTGGTTTTAGATTCTATGCTAACTGTTCCTACTCCAAGTTGTTTTTTTATATAATATAAAACTCGTAAGTTATAAGTACTTTGAGATATTTTGAATGTTAAGTTCCACTTGTCTGTGAAGCTTTGTCGATAGATAGAAAAAGATCCATCTCCATCCGTAAAACCGACAAGCCATTGTACCATTCGTCGTTAGGTTGCATCACGTTAAGTCTCTGATGGGAAAAAGTTGAATAATTCAATTTAACCCCTGCGGATTGTCCCCTTGTCAAGAACATTTTTACTGCCAAATGATTATTAGTCCATAAGGGATTAACAATTGACGAGTAGTTCTTTCCTATTAGGGGAGTTCTTCGCATCGAGTGATGTTTTGTTGCCCGAGCTTTACAGATCGGCGACTGCTTATCATTGTTAACAGTCCATCCTGTCAATTAAAATAATTACAAGTATTTTTTAACTAAATTAATATTTATAAAAATTATTTAAATGATCCCAATTAAATTTTGTTCTTTTTGAATTCATACTGTTTTTTAACTCAATAAGTAAATTAGAATTTTTCATAATTTGAGACTTATTCGATTTACCTGTTAATTCAGATTTAGACAAAGCTTGAATTTCAACCCAAACTAAAAAGTCTAAATACTTAGAACTAAATAATGGGAATTTCTCTAAATAATTAATTAAAATTTGAGAAGATTCTTTTTTATTTGTTTTAACCTCATAAGCTTGTTCAGTATAATTAGGTTTAACTCTACTAATTTCTCTAACATTAGATACACTTAGAAAATCTGTAATTGTTTCCATAACAAATAAATAACTATCAGTATATTCATTTGTATTACTTTCTTTATGATAAGTTTTTCGTTGAGAAACTCTCATATAACTTTTTACAGAATCTACAATATTATCAGAATTTAAAGTAAAACCATTATAAAAATTTCCATCTGCCTCTAAAAATCCTGATAACCAAGCATTAGATCCTAATGAACTTTTGTCAATATTTAATTTTGGTAAATTTTCAAAATCTGATCTATTATTAAACCAATCAACTAGTCTATGCAAAGCTTCAATTTTTGGAGTTCGCATTTTTCCATTAATTAATTTAGTCAATACATACAAAGTTTTTGTATCTTGAATTAATAGATTAACGTAATCTTTATTTTTTGGTGATTCAATAGTTCCATTTTTTAATACATTTTTTAATTTATTAGCCAATGGAGCATCTTTTCCCACAAAAGTAATTTTAATTTTTGGATATAATAATTTCCCATTTTTATTTCGAATAGTGTATGGGACAATAATTGAACCATCTCCTTCAATCAACCCGGCTAAATAATAACCAAGTTGATTATGATTTGTATTTAATTCTGTGTTATCTGAAATATTATTAATAATTTTTTTATCAATAGAGTTTTTTAAAGAATCTGTCAAATGTTAAAATATTTTTGTAATTATTTATCCATTTTTTTTAATAATGGCCGGACTATATCTTCACCCGTCTGTGGTTAACGGGGCTTTACGTGTAGTCACTGAGGAGCCCTGAATATTCTTGGTTTCCTGCTGATTATCCAATTTTATAGATTGTTACCTCTAGGGTACTACAAGATCTAAGGAGTTTCCAGCATATAGTAAAGTTCTATATAGTAATTACTTACTACTCAGGCACAGGAACAGTACCAGCTCCGTTTTCAACTAATGAACTCATTAAAAGTAAAATTAATGAAGGTGGTAATAGCCAAAATGAAATATTATTCAATCTAGGGAAAGCCATATCAGGCCCTCCACAGTGGATAGGTAAGAAATAGTTCAAAAATTCAAAGTCTTTAAAAATTGGTTGGACTATATCTTCAGGTTAAAAACCCGCGCTACGTCTAGTCTCTGAGGATCCTGCAATAATAACAGCTTCATTTAAGAACCTTTTTTCTGTTTATTTTGTTGATATCTAAGATAAAAAAGGAAAAAAGATACAGACAGAAAAGTTAATACCTCTTTACTCCTTGTTTTAATTGGTTATATAAAGAAGGTATGCTTAATAATTATTTTGGTTTCCTGCGGATTGTCCATTAGCTAATTTAGCTGATTGCTCTTAATTTTTAAGACCTTTGTAGCTTGTTATATCTGTTTACAGGACTTTTTAGGTTTAAAGCGACCTTGTGTAGTGTCTAAAAAAAGAGTCCGTCCAAAGTAGTAGATTAAAAATATCTTTTCAAGTTTTCAAATGGATCTATAAGAGCACTTTAGGAGTTTTCCGCATATAGTAGCGTAATAAGATCGACTTCTCAGTCAACCACGGCAACTATTAATTTTTCTGTTACTTGAAGATGAAACTAGCATTTTTAAGGCTAATTGTAAAAAGGTAACCTAATAGTTTAAGTTTGCGCGAGTTAATCTGTGTTAAATTAAATGATTCCAATTATAAGTTGTTCGTGTACTATTAAAATCAGTTCTAATTTTTATTGCTTTATCTAAATAAGAGGTCGTTAAAGGGTTAGAATTTTGTAACTCTAAAATATAAGCTCAATCTTTATAATCTAAATATTTAGAAGAAAGTAGAGTAAATTTATTAAAGTAATCTGTAATTTTCTTATTACTAAGTTTATTGTGAGTAATAATCGTAAAACTTTGAAAATATTTATCTTTAAGTAGTCTAGTTCTACTATATACACTGACACCTAACTCCATACCTATTTTAGACATTAGAGGGAAAAAACTCTCTTTATTTCCTTCAGAATCTTTAATAGGATAATTTTGTCTAACTTCTAGTCTATAATTTAATTGTACTCTTGTAGAACTCTTATTTGTTCTCTTATGTATATTAATAGAAAAATTAGCGTCAGCATCAGAGAATCCAGATAACCAACAATTACTAAAAATAGGAGTATTATCTAAGGGCTTTTTATCTAATCTGCTAATTTGACTTAAAATATTAATAGTACTAGGTAATTTACTGTTAGAATTAGTACAAATATACTGATTTAACCAATCAATGGCTCTATTTTTTTCTTCATATTTAGGTGTTCGCATATATTCATTTATTATAGAAAGAATAGTGTAAATACTAACGATATCCTTAATTTGCCACAATACATAACCTCTCTCAGGTTTTATTAAAATCTGACCGCAATTTGTCATATTTTTTAAATATTCCGCTAGAGGTAGGTCACTTTTTTTAAATACAATAATAATCTTTGGATTATATTTGTGCTTATTATTTGTATTATTAGTATTGGATACAGCGATTGTTCCATCTCCTTCAATTAATCCTGCTAAATAGGGTCCAAGTTGAAATTTTGATTGATTAAAACTCCCTTGAGGGATATGTCCTTCTTGTACGCTGTTAGAGTGATAGCTGTTATTCTCTTTATTATACTTCTGTAGGATATTTGTGTTTATACTAGTTAGTAAGAATAAACTATTTACCTTTAATTTCCTTAAGCTAATTAGTTTTAATACAGAGAATTTATAAAATTTAATTAAAAAATCAGTGAAATTTAACCTTGTGTGCGTTGTTCTTAAACTTCTAAAAAATAGGTGCTTTATATCATTAGGCAAGAAAAGAAAAAAATAATACATTTTACCAAATCCACCCACAAGTCCGGGCATAACCATAAAAAAGATCATAATGAAGGCATGGGCAGATATTATAACATTAAACAATTGATGGTCACCTTGTAAAAATTGTACTCCCGGTGAAGATAGTTCAAGTCTAATTAGTACAGAAAAGGCTGTTCCTATCATTCCAGCAAAGACAGCAAAGATTAAATATAGCGTTCCTATCTCCTTAGCATTAGTAGAATTAAGTCAGTGCAAATTTATGTGTTGAGTGTTAGTAGTTTTTATTTGTTTGTTTATAGGTTTGATTGGAGACTTTATTTGTATGGTTTGTGTGCTTGACTTTTCTGTTAGTTTTTATATACTTATAGGGTTACTATCAGTGTTACTCTTACAGTTAGTCTTACTTTAAGTGTAAGTGTCCCTTTAAGTGTAATTGTCAGTATCAGTATCAGTATCAGTGTCAGTTTCAGTGTCAATGTCAGTGTCAGTTTCAGTGTAAGTTTAATCTTAAGTTTCAGTCTCACTGTCAGTTTTAAAGTAAGTTTCAGTTAAAGTTTAACTGTATGTATAGTTGACTGTTGACTGTTGACTGTGTGTTTGTTAGTCGGTTATATTAGTTTGGCTCTTGTGTGTGTGTATGTAAATGAAATTCACTTAAAAAAAATTAATAGAAAAGAGTATAAGTTAGTTATTTGTATTTAAATTATTTTTATTAAAGTATTTATTGTAATTATTGTATTCTATTATATTCTATTGTTTAAATTTAGGTGTTTCTTTGGTGACTGGACGGTTGTGTGTTGTGCTCTGTTTCTGGACTGACTGTGGTTTTTCGACCCAACTTCTGTTGTTTCTATTTGATTTTCTAATGGTTAGGAGTGATTAGTTGTAGCTTTTAGACTGTTTATTTTTTAATTTTAGTCTTATTCTTTAAGCGGTTAACGGCTTATTGTTTTGTTTCTATTTAATTCCTTGTAGCGACTTCAGTGTAGGAGATTAATTTAAGGTTGACCTTTGTTATAAATTTAAAGTAAGGGATTTTTTAGGGAAAGAGTTTTGTGTGTGTTGTTTCTTGTTTGAATCAGAGAGAATAAATTAAAAGAACCGTTCCCGTGTCTTAGTATTCCTTTCGAGCTCGTATAAATAAAGGGATTAATTTGATCTAGAAGGGTTTCACTGGGAGAGGCTAATTATTTAATTTATTATTCTTATTTTTATTTTTATTAATTGGACTATTAGACCGATTATATTATTAAGTGTTCCCTATTACTCCCCCTTGTATTTGAAGCTACTTACGTTATATTTCTTTCCAGGGGCTTTCTAATTTGGTGGTTATCGGATAGAGGCCCTTATTACAGCAGGTTTTATCGTTTTATTAAACTTAGGTTATCTGTATATATAAGGTCCTTTCTTAAGATAGACTGAAAGGAGAGAAAGGCTTCTAAAATAAGCGGAAGTTGAATATATTATTCAGATACTAGTATTAACAGGCCTGAAGGTTTAAGGTCCTTAATTGTAATTATAATTATTTATTCTTAAAAGAATATTTAAGGTGATTCAATTAAAGTATAAAAATTACCTTCTATAAACATATAAATATATAAACATATAAAGATATAAACATATAAACATATAAACATATAAACATATAAACATATAACAGTATAAAAGTATAAAAGGTATAACCGTATAACAGGTATAAAAGGTATACTAACCTAATAGACAAATAAAAGGTATAAAAGTATAAAAAATATCACAGTATAAGAGTTATAAGAGTTATAAGAGTATAATAGTATAACAGTATAAGCTATAAAATAATAACCGTATAAGAGTATAAGAGTATAAGAGTATAACCGTATAATCACTAAGAGTATAAGAGTATAAGAGTATAACAGTATAAATATTTAATTGTAACTTCTTTAATTATTCGACCATAAAAAGTCTCAGTCTTCTACTAAAATCTCTCTTTCTACTAAAATCTTTATATTCCATCAAAGCCTTACGTACCCGGGGATAACCAGGTATAATGAGGTTCCCTATTCGTATCCTAGTAAAACCGATTTATATTATATGATCTTATATTAGATTATATTCTATTATATTCTCTTATATCCTGTTAGGTTCTATTATATTCTATTATCTTATATGCTATTATATTTTATTATCTTATTATCTATTATGAAATTATATTCTATTCTCTTATATGAAATTATACTCTATTATCTTAGATTATATTCTATTATATTCTATTATATTCTATTATATTCTATGATATGATATGAAAGTATATTCTATTATATTAAATTATATAAATTTAAATGAAATTATATTCTATTCTATTCTAAACTATTCTAATCTATTAGATAAAATTTGTTATTTACCTGGGTACATTTATGAATATGATAAACACTAATATTAGTAGGTAGTATATAACTCCTACCTTTAAATAGGCATTATCTAATAAGGGGTTTTATATAAGATCAGTGGACTGATTAGGGCTTTATATTAGTGGACTGATTAGGGCTTTATATTAGTGGACTAATTAGGGTTTGATAATAGTGGACTGATTAGGGGTAGGGGTTTTCTAAAACAAGGCTATTTATAGTTATATTCATAGTTAAATTTATAGTTATATTTATAGTCAGACGTTATAGTTTAATTAATAGTTATATTTATAGTAATACGTTATAGTAATAGTAACAGTTATAGTAAGACATTATAGTAATAGTAATAGTAATAGTAATTGTAATAGTAACAGTTATAGTAATACATGATAGTAATAGTAATAGTAATACGTACTAGGAAAAGTAATAGTAACATAGATAGTATTAGTGATAGTAAGACGTTATAGTTAAATTTATAGTTATAAGTTATAAGCTATATTTATAGTTATAGTTCTTTTACCCTGAGAGATAGCTCTTGAGAGGTAATTAGTAGGTATAAATCAAATCAATTAATCATTTAATCAATTAATCATTTAATCATTTAATCATTTAATCATTTAATCATTTAATCATTTAATCATTTAATCATTTAATCATTTAATCATTTAGAGGGAGGTTGTAGAGTATAAGGGAAGTGGTAGTGTATAACAGGGGGGTGTGGGTGTGGGTGTGGGTGTGGGTGTGAGTTGATTAAGGTTATTGTTAAGGTTAAGGTATTTAGTGAGAGATTCTGGATTTATGTAGGGGCTAACCTTTAGGAGATGAATCTTTTTGTAGGTTCATTCCAACTGGTTTTCTAGAGGGTACAGATCTGTAACTATATTAGTTTATCTTTATCTGTATCTGTATCTGTATCTGTATCTGTTTCTGTTATCTGTTGTTATCTGTATCTTTAAGAATAAAGGTAAGTGTTATTAGGAAGAAAGGTTTAAGTATTATAGTTATTTAAGTGTTCGGAGTGAATCTTTTAGTGTAGTGTTTGTAGGACTTTCTTTTCTATTTGTGTTTTGTAGGGAGGTAGGACTGTTGTAAGTGTGTTTTTGTTTTCGGGGATAAAGGTAGAAATGTTCTTATAGACTTTTCTCCTAGAGAAAGCTATTTGTTTTTAGAAGAAATTAAAGGAAATTAAAGGAAATTAAATGAAATTAATTGAAATTAAATAAAATTAAATTATTTAGTGTTTATTTCGTTACATATTTATATGTATGTAAGTTAGTATTAGGGCTTGTTAGTTGTTAATTGGAAACACCTGGGCTCGAACCAGAACTTTCCCCTTAAAAGGGGGACACTCCACCACTCGAGTTCTGCTTCCTTAAGAGTTATATTTAGTCTAATCTATTTTAAGAATTAAGTGAAGTGCTTATAGAAGAGGTACTAGCAATTCAGAGGTTATCTTCGATTAAAGTAAAAATATAAAAAATAGTACCTATAGACAAAATAGTACAAATAGTTAATATAGTTAATATATTTCAGATAGTTAATATTGTTAATGTAGTTTCAGGGTATAGTTACGGTTATTTAATATTGTTAATATTGTTTAAGTGTATACTTACGGTTATTTATTATTGTTAAGATTGTTTCAGTGTATAGTTATGGTTATTTATTATAGTTATTATTGTTTCAGTGTATAGTTAGGGTTATTTATTATTGTTAATATTGTTTCAGTGTATACTTACGGTTATTTATTTGGAGAGAGATTGTTAGAAAGTTAGAAATTTAGGATCGATTCCGGTTAGAGAGATAGGGGTATTTATTATTTTATTAATTTGTAATTGAGCTCTTGTTTTATGTCACTCTCACTATTACTATAACTCACACTCTCCCTGTTTGAATATTTTTTTGTTTGTGTGTATAGATTTAAGTGTTGTAAGAATAGATTTGAAGTTTCAGTGAAATCCGTGTATGTCTATTGGGTTAGTGAATATTTAAAGTTTTAGTAAGTTTCTGTTCTATGGGTTAAAAAGAGAAAAAAAAAAAAAAAAACAGAAAATAAAATAATCTAAAAAAGAAGATAAAAATAAATATAAATATAAGTATAAATATAAATATAAATAACAGAGAATAAAATAAACTCTTCCTAATTAGTCCCCGAATCCGTAGTTTCTAGTAAGAAAATAAGAAAAAATTAATTATCATGAGGCCAACTAGTCCTAGGGTCGACTCATAAAAGGGGTTAAGGGGTTAAGGGATTAAGGGATTGTTAAAATTTAATCCTCTTCTGCTTCGAGAGGCAGTAGGGTTATGTAGGGAATAGTAGGTTTAATTTGACTACTCTCTTTCTAGAGGGGTGTGGTAGGTAGGGTTAGGTAAAAGGGGTAATAGCTAATTACCGAGAGGTGTATATAATGTGTTCGTCTAAGTCTAAGTGTTGTATATAGGGGGAGGGTAGGGGAAGGTAAAAGGGTAAGTGATAATTACCGAGAGGTGTATATAATGTTCATGGTTATTTAGTATTTAAGTATTTAAGTATTTAAGTATTTAAGTATTTAAGTATTTAAGTATTTCAGTAATTTAAATGAGTAAACAAATAACTATAGGTTAGTGTGATTGTTAGAGTTATAGTTTAGTTATAGTTACTGTTACTGTTACTGTTACTGTTTAGAGGAGGGTTTTTATTATTATTTATTGGTTTATGGATATATTTATTTATTATTTATTATTATTTATTGTTTTATAGATCTATTTAGTGATTATTTATTATTATTTATTGATTTATAGATCTATTTATTTATTATTTATTATTATTTATTGATTTATAGCTCTATTTATTTATTATTTATTTTTATTTATTTATAGCTCTATTTATTTATTATTTATTTTTATTGACTGAGTTGACCAGATTCGAACTGATATTAGCCACTGCCAAAAAATGGTGTTTTCCCAAATTAAACTACAACTCATAAGTTAGGATTTATAGGGGAGACTGTTTTGTTTGCCTGTTTTATTCTATTCAGGTCCTGTCTCTAGGGGGTACTTCCGCCCTATGAGCGACACTACTGTAAGGGATGACTCTATTAGTATCTTGTCCTATTAAGAGGCTAACTCTTTCTGGTCTAAAGAGAGCTTTTAGTTGAATAGATCTGCGAATATCGGAGAGAAAGCTTCTATTTAAAAGACAAATCTTACTCTTTTATGTATTAATTTGTATAGTCTGGGATAATAAGGATTTATATGTCTATGTTTATTTCTATTCAAGGCAATGTATTTATAGTAGGATAGTTCACTGTAGCTAGGAAAGTATTTGCGGAGAATTTGAATTTCTTATCACTTTTTCTATCCTGCTCTCTTATGGTAGGCTGTGCTGTTGCTCGGAGAGATAGCTTCTTATTAAAACTATCCGTGTATTTATGTGACTGTTACTCCGTGTATGGATTGGACGGTTACTGTTACTCTTATTCTTACTCAGTGTATGGATTGGACGGTTACTGTTACTCAGTGTATTTATTTTAATGTGACTGTTACTCCGTGTAGGGATTGGACGGTTAATTAGTCTATGGATTGGACGGTTACTGTTACTCTCTTTATTTATTTTACTGTTACTATTTATAGGTCTAATTCTATTACTAATACTGTGTCTATGCCTATGTCTATGTCTATGTCTATTACTATAACTATTACTATTTCTATGTCTATGTCTATATCAATGTCTATGTCTATGTCTATGTCTATGTTTATGACTATTTATATTTCTATTTTTTTTATCTGTCTTTAAGGTTTTAGGTAGGGACTGTTTTTATCTCGAGTTGATTTGATTTTGTAGACAAAATGTTCTGAGAGTTATTAAATATAGTAGGATAGTTAACTGGAGATAGGAAAGAATTGGAGAGAACGCTCATGATAGTAATAGTGAGACTGAGAGTAATAGTGAGAGTAATACTAACCGTAAGAGTGAGAGTAAGGAAGATAGTTTTTTTTGTTAAGTTTGTTTTATAGAAGGATAGTTAACTGGAGGTAGTAAATAGCTGGAGATAAGTGGGTCCTTAGAGTTAAGCCAGTTAGTAGGATAGTAGACTAGTAGGATACGTAGAATAGTAGAAAAGTAGATTAGTAAAAAAGTAGGATACGTAGGATACGTAGAAAAGTAGAATAGAAAAATAGTAGGATAGTTAAGTTGTGGTTAGAAAGAGGAGAAACCTTTATGCTATTACTATAGAGATTTGGATTTACTTATCTGTTAGTTATAAGTATTTAGTGATTGGGGAGTTGGCTGTAGAAGATTTATGATTTTTCCTAGAGATTGTATTTTTATTTGTAATAGTTACTGAGGGCTTATTCTATTAGGAAGGTTTCAGTCTTGTAGGTTTTTTCCTTCTTTTAAAAACTGAGGGAATTTTAAGATTTGGTGTGATTTTGTTTATAAGAATTTCATTTTGTTACTCTCTAAGAAAAAGGGATTAGAAGATTAATTTAACTATTGAAAGATTAAGTAAGATAAAACTATATCAGGTGTAAGAGAAGTTTATGATAATTCATAGATGAATGATAGTAAGGGAAGATTTGTAGCACCTCCTCCTACCTGGTTACTAATAGCTAAACCTTATGCTATTGGTACTTAATTATGGTGTAGAAATTCACTCAGATAAAAGCAATCTCTTATCTCTTAGGGTTAGGCGGGGTATTGTACACTCCCAGAACACTGTTTGATTTAGGACACACATTTTTAGGGTAATGGGATAGTTTTATCATAACCACTGTGTGTTCCCAGATATTGAGAGGAGGACATTCAATTTATAATTTCACCACTAATTAGGGGAATCTTGTAGATAATTTGTAAGAAAAATCTGTTCATTTAGTTGTTTTGAATTTATTGTTTGTTGTCATTTTTTTAATTCTTTGAACCAATAGATAACAGAGACCTATTTTTTGTTTATGTTTGTTTTTATGTTTTTGTAAGTGTGGGTAGAATTAATTCTGTTAATGATGATATAAAGATTACTAATAGGATTAAATTTAGGAAGGGTATCTTTCTTTAGGGGAATTATTTAGTCTAATTATTTAGTCGAATTATTTAGGGTTATTCTTTACTCTATTTATTTAGGCTAATTATTTAGTTATTTCTTTAGGCTAATTATTTAGTCTAATTTTTAGTGTAATTATTTAGTGTAATTATTTAGTGTAAGGGGGTTGTAAGTTTGTGTAACTAATAGGACTAAGATTATTATTGTTATAAGGGACTTCAATGGTTATTTAGTTTGTAAGTTTTCTTACTTATTTCTTATTCATTATTCATTATTCCTTATTCATTATTCATTATTCTTTATTCATTATTCCTTAGTCATTATTAATTAGAAGTGATAAGTGACAAGTGATCAGTGAGAAGAAGATTAGATACTTGTTTTTGGAAGGTTCGGTTTCGGTTATAAGTGATAAGTGAAAAGTGACAAGTGAGAAGTGAGAAGTGAGAAGAGATAAGTGATAAGTTATAAATTATAAGTTATAAGTGACAAGTGATAAGTTAGAAGTTTCTTAGTTATTAGTGATTAATTATTAATTATTACTTAATAGTTTTTATTATTAATTATTAATTATTACTGGTGATTACTGGTGACTGGTTAAGGGTGACTGGTGACTGGTGACGGGTGACTGGTTAATCGTTACTTTTATTTTTTATAGGGTTAATGATTAATGGTTACTTTTATTATTTTATTTATTAGTGGTGAATTTTACTGTTATTACTGTTAACTGTTATTATTTTTATTATTATTTAAAGGAGTTAAAACGAATAAACTAGCAGCTAAGTAAATAATTAAGATTCTAAATATCTCAGTAGCTAAAGTATTTTCCATTAAAACATTAGCAAAGATTAGGCAGATTAAACTTAATAAACCTATAGTTATATAAAGAGAATAAGTTGTGATAATCCCTGTATCTAATTTAGCGATATTCTTACCAGTATTAGTAAAGGCGTTAGCTAAACCGCTTGGTCCTAACAGTTCTATAGCTCCTCTATCCATTTCTTTAGAGATTTTATAACTTAATTTTAATCCTGCAGTAATTAAATAATGGTTATAGATTACATCAAAATAATATTTACCATTGAAGAAACTATACATTGATTTAAATGATAAGCTGATACTATTTAATAAAGAAGTTTGATAATGATAGAGATAGAAAGCTAAAGCAGCTCCAGAGAAACTAACAATAGCAGGTAATAATTTAATAAAGCTATTAAGAGAGAATTCAGCTTCTATTAGATTTATATTATTAGGTAAGATAAAAATAGAGTTACCAAAGAAATCGGAACCTACACCTACAAAAAGGTCAGAGAAAATAAATCCAAAGAATATACTAAATAAAGCTAAAATAGTTAAAGGTAAAATAACTGCAAGGTTAGATTCATGAGAGTTTAAATAAGAATATTTATGTCCATTAGGATTAGTTAAGAAAACTAAACTGATTAATCTGAAACTATAGAAGGCTGTTATACCTGCTGTTACAGTTCCTAAGATGTAAGCATACATACCACTAAAATTATAACTACCAAAAGCTAATTCTAAAATAAGATCTTTACTATAGAATCCTGTTAAATAAGGAGTAGCTAATAAACTTAAAGAACCTACTAACATAACACTATATGTAAAAGGTAAGAATTTAATTAAACCACCCATTTTTCGGACGTCTTGCGTTTAGCAATGTTAACTTACATTATATTAATTTTAAACATCTTCATCTACCAAATGTAAACTTTTTTTAAGGGCCCGTGGTGTGATTCCCAGCTTAATCATTCCATTTATTTAATTTTTTTTTTAAATAAAGGAGTTGTGTTAATCCCTGAGAAGTTAAATGTTGTTTAGCTGATATTAAATAAATAATTTCGGTCCAAAGATTATAATTATATCTTTTAAAACCAGCTACAGGATAAGAATAAAAATGCCCGTTATCATCCTGTGAAATCAGAGAAAGAAGATCAGCTATTCTGAAAACTTTAAATTGAGCAGTTTTACCTGAATAGTAAACACGACCAAACCCAAAATATTCTTGAATTTTCAATAATAATAATTTATCCTTTGATAGCAGACCTATTGAAAAGAAAGGGAAAACTTGATTTTTGGAATTAACTGAAACATTAAAAGACCCATCACCAGTGACAAAACCGCTAATCCAGAAAGGATGTAAAGGTGTTAAACTGGGAGTATAACTAGGTTTAATTACAGGAGGAAAATGCCCCTCCGAGGCTGAAAATACAGACTTTAAAGCATCAGATAAACCATAATTAAGAGCTGCTTTTAAAGAAAAAATTTCTTTTATTCCTTCTAAAGTCAAATGACCTTTATTACTCATAATAATTACACAAGCTCTCCATAAATCAAAATCAAGCTTTTTTACACTTTGTAAAGGAAAATTATCAAAATGAGGTAAAACAAAATTAATAATATCCTTAAGGCTTACAATAGTAAATCGTGCTACTGTACCAGTAGTGGTAATAGTTCCAATTCCGCCACAAAAAGATTGTAGGTCACGTAATAAAGCTAGGTCTTTTATATGTAATTCTAATATAAATCTAGCTTGTATATACCAACCTAATTTTGATTTTTTTAAACTTTTGCATATAGAAATATTAAAGCATCCCTCCGCGTCAATTAGACCAGTTACAAACCAAGGATTCAATTTATCGTTATCAGAAGAAGTAGAAAATTGTTTAAAAATAAATACTTTAGCAAAATTTAACATTTATCCTCACAGCTTGAAATTATCTCACCGCATTGAGACCTGTTAAAGGTCGTTCATACTTTCGTAAGGGGACTGACTATATCTTAATTCTACACTTATGAGAAATTCACTCAATTTATTAAGGGGTCGTTAATCCCGTGTAGACACTACTACCATTTAGTCGATGCGCTTTTATCCTTAAATTATTTAGGCGCAGCACTTGCTTCGTTAATCCTAAATGTGGACATTAAGGAACTTAGTTCCGCGAAGACCCATTTCACTTTCGTTCATCTTAAGCCTCGTTACATCTGAATTGCCTACTGTTTACTGTTGCAGGCACGTTTCAATAGAAAGATGGTTAATCCTCCGTACTTTCAAAAGTTAACCTTTTTACTTGCTGTAGCTTAAGCTTTAGGGATTGCCCGGAATTTGGTAATATTACAACATGATATCCTGTTGATCAGCAAATGAATGTATTACTGCTCCAGCCCCTAAAAATAATAAGGCTTTAAAGAAAGCATGATTTACAGTATGCATTAAAGCTAAATTATATTGACTAAGCTTAAATTTTTATTAGTACTACTTCCACTTAACATCCTTAAATTAAGATGAGAGGAAGATAAAAATGTATAATACAGAGGATTAAATAAGTATACCTACAATAGTGGCTCTAGCCTTAGGCAAGTTGACAAAAAGAATTATAAATTTAAAACAGCAAAAAAATTTAATAGGGATAACCGAATATTTATGAAAAAAAGATTATAAGCCTATTTTATACTTTAAAGTAGGATAAATATAATCAGACACAAGTTCTCTTACTTTATTCACTTCTCTGGCAGGTATTTTGATAATATAACCTCTTTCATTCTCAGAATGTGTACTTTTAACAGTATAACAAGAGATATTAAATTTAGAAAGTAATATAAATTGAAGTCTATTAATTTCAATTAAAGTAAAGTTATTAAGATGAAGTATTATTCTGGAACCGCTATTATCTCAACTACCATCACCCATAATTAAAAATGAAAAAGCTAAAGGCGTAAATAAAATTTCTAAATTTAAAGGTAAAACCTTATAATTTTTATTATCTATTGATTTATACCAATCATTATATACAGAAGTGAAAAAAGGCAAAGAAAGAGTTTGAAAGGAATAGACTGTTTTTCTATTTGTTCTTTTAATAATATGAATACCGCTTAACACTAAATTTAATTGAAAACAGAATTTTCAAATTTCTTGTGTTAATTCTTGATGTGTTTGTTGTATACTCATAAGTGCTTGTCTACCGTTCATTCTAATAGAGGCATCTGATAAAATTAACCCGCAAACTACTTCTTTAAACCAATCTGGGATTTTATTAGATACTCTAATTTTGTCTTCTTTTGACATATAACTGATGTTTCTGTTTTTAGGTTTAAGAGGTATAAAGGGGAAAGCACTTAAAAAAAGAGGATCAAATACTAATATCTCTGTTTTAAATATTAATTCTAAGTAGTAACTGTTTAATAATATAATAATTATACATATTCCTGTACTAAACAAAAAAAAATTTGTGGACTATCTCTTAATAAATATATTGAAATATCTATTTACTTCTTTCGTGTAGTCTCTGAGGATCCTACTAACATACTGATGTATTATGGTATGCTGTGGTTTCCTGCTGATTGTCCATTGTTTCATCCTTAAGATTGTCACATACACTATAATTATTTTATAGCTAACAGTAAGATAGGCTAATTGTAAGTAGCGATAGTACTTAAGGCTTTAGAAGTTTCCAGCAAATAGAAAGATTTAAAGTAGGCCTTAAATTTGACCTACTGCCATCATCATATATCCTAATTGGGATATAGTACTAAAAGCGATAATTCTTTTTAAATCATTTTGAACTAATCCACAAGTTGCTGCAAAAAAAGCTGTGGTTGATCCTATTACAGTTATTACTAATAAAGTAGTGGGACTATATTCTAATATAGGACTTATTCTTATTAATAAATAGATACCCGCTGTTACTAGTGTAGCAGCATGAAGTAAGGCACTAACTGGTGTAGGCATTTGTTAACAGTATATTTCTATACTGATCGGACTATATCATCTTCAAATTTTTAGTTTTAATATGAAGCTTCACGTGTAGTCTCTGAGAATTCTACTCTTGTAAATTTATTATACAATTTGGTTTTCTGCTGATTGTCCATTGTAATATTTTTAAGATTGTCACTTTACTTTAATTTAAATGTCAACTACAGTTAGTATGAGACCCTTTTTAATTTTAAAAGACTCGTTGCTGTGTTTATTTATTTTTACCTACTATAGACTACTTTAGTCTTCTTCGTTAAGCTAGGCTAGCAAGTGCACGAGTAAAAGGATAAAATAGAAAATAGAAAATAAAAAGCAAAGGTAAAGTACTTAAAGCTTTAGGATGTTCCAGCATATAGTTAAGTTTAGGGAGGCCCCTTTAAAACAATTATATTCCTAATTTATATAAAAAATCATTATGCATATGGGGTTTTACTAACGAAATCACTCTATCCATACTTGTTTTAGATATTCTAATTCTATATCTATTATTGAGCTTATTTCTTATTTTCAAAGTTGATTTAATATCTAATTTTTCAAGAAGTGATTGAAGAATTAGACATTCTTCTTCAGTAAAGGATTCTGTACAAATAATCACTGTTTTAGCTCTACCATACGAATCAAAATAACCATCGTCCATAATCCAATAAGCTAAGGATATTTCTGAAAAGATTTCAGAAATATTTAAAGGAACAATTTTAATATGCTTATTTCTATCTTTATCTGTTTTATATCATAAACTATGTAAAGCTGTATACAATGAATGTGTTTTAGTTTTAAAATGGTATTGAGTTACTTTTTTTCCTTTATGGTGAGGAAGTAAAATATTAGGATAAGGATAAATTTTAGTATCAGTAAATTGACTATAAATATTATCATTCAAATAGTTTAAATAATTTAAAGAATAAACATCCATAGTCATAGCAAATATTCCATTTCCTTTAAATTTTTTAGATAGACTTATAGAACCATCACCTAACATATTTCCAGTTATGGCATGTAAAGTTGAAGTAGATATACTAGGAATAATAGGTAATAAAGAGCATCTGTCATAAGAATTGTTATAATAATTAGAATTCAATAGGATAAAAAGAATAAATAAATATAATTGTTTAATACCATAAAAAGCCTCCATACTTCCAGGTAACCATGAATGTAAAGGAATATTAGCACTTTTAGCTAAAGCTCCTCCTAATAAGAATAAAGTGATTAAAGTAAGAGCTGTTTCATTCATATAAGGAGCTAGAGAGAAGATTTGACTATAATTAAGAGTACCAAATAAAGCAACAATTGCAAAGAATCCGATACTCATTAACATATCCCCTCCTCTATTCATATTGAAGGCAAGTAAAGCAGCTTTATTAGATTGTATTCTTGTATAATAAAAATTAATTAATAGATAAGATACAACCCCTATGGCTTCCCAACCTACAAACATTACTAACAGATTACCACCACATATAAGTAATAACATACCTGCTGTAAAGGCAGATAAATAAGAGAAGAATCTTTGATTATGCATAGCCATCAAATTTATCATGCAATTAATTATAAATTATTCCTACTTAACCTGAATAGGTCCTGGTAGCACTAAACGCTACCTTTTTAACCCTTTTAATAATATAATTTATTTGATTTTACTTTAATTTATTTTATTAATAAAGGTTGGCTAAATAGAGAATAGCCCTCCGACCCTAACCCTGTTAGGCAAGGCCAGTAGGAGACCTATAGGTAAACCTAATGGAGTCTAGTTCGGAAACTATTCATTTTTGATTTAATATTTCTAATCTTATCCAAACCTTCTATTGTAAGATGTTTTCCATCATTCATTAATTTAGCTATTTCTAACCAATAAAGATAATCAATATTTTTGTCCCCTAATATAGAATTTTGTAAAAAAAATGGAATAATTTTATTATTTAATTCATTTAGCTTTACTACATATAAACATACTGCTTTTTGTTTAGGATATTTATATACTTTACCTGTAACTAAATATTTTGCTATTAATTCCATTAATTTAATATCTCTAATGTGTTGAGAGATTCTAAATCTTAATTGAACTCTGTATCCTAATTTATTAGTAGATTTAGTGATATTAACATCAAAACAACCTTCACCTGTTACAAAGCCCGATAACCAATTAGGGTCTGGGATACTTATAGTATTAATAACGGGTCTTTCTACAGGGATATATAATTTAAACTGATTTTTTAAAAAATCAGATAAACCTAAATTAATTGAGGCTTTGATATTAATTATTTGATTTAATCCTTCAACAGTTAAATGGTTTTTATTCTAAATAAGAATAACTACTTCTTTAAATAATTTATAATCAGCGGCTTTTTTAGTTATTAAAGGATATTTATCTAAATGATTGATTAAAACAATTAAATCTTTAATGGAATCTATTGAATAGTTTATTATACTAGACCCCTTTTTTCCTGGGTCAAGATTAGAATATTTATGAATAGTACCAATACCGCCTAAATTTTTTTGTATCTCTAATAATAAAGATATATCCCGTTTATCTAAACCAATTTGAAATTTAGCTTGAACTCGCCAACCTAATTTCCGTTTTTGATTTTTGTCTATTAATATAGAAAATGAACCCTCAGCGTCTATAAGCCCAGTTATAAACCAAGGATTTCGATTTGGAATGGGATTTGGATCTGGATTTAATTTAGAGATATTTTTATTGGCAATAGGCTAATTTTTGGTACAAGCTAGTTACGCTAGCCTAACTTATTAAATTAATAGTTTAGAAAGGATTCTGACTGGATAGTTTCTTTCGAAACCCATTAGAGTACACCTTAACTTTGGGGATATTTAAATCCAAAGTAACTACCGTCTACTCGTTGCTCTTTTACAAAATTTCATTTCTACAAATTTTGATTTAGATCCGTGATTACCCATTTCAGTTTCCTTCATCTTAGGAATTTTTACCATACCCAGGAGATTAGTCTGGCCACTTATAATCTTTCGAATATAGTTTGGTATCTTAAGTTTTAGGGCGTCCCCGGAGTTTGATAGTTATTCCCCCTATATAAGTGTTTTCCCTAAACACTTAGCAGGATCAGAAGATAAATAATCTATACTATAGATATGAATTAATGTAGAACAGTAAATTACTGCTAAACCTAAACTTACAGTTAATTGATCAAAATAAAACTCCCAATTTATGGAAATAATACCGATATCTAACCAACTATTAAGATTAATATAAACAGGAGAACCTACTATACCAACTTCATAAAAGGCTATAGTGATTAATAGAGAAGTTAAAATTAAACTACTACATGTGATAAAATGAGAACCTGTTACTCCTATTTTTCTTCCTAAGAAACCAGAAGCTAAGGAACTTAATAAAGGTAAAATAATTATGGATAAATACATACTTCTATGATTACTGTTTTAACCATCCTAAAGAGATAGTTCCTCTTAATCTGTAGTATGCTACTAAGATACTTAAACCTATTACAGATTCAGCTCCAGCAATTGAAATTATATAAATACTATAAATTTGACCTACACTATCATCAAAACTATAAGCACTTAGTATTATTAATACTGTTACGGCTAATAGCATGATTTCTATCGAAATTATCATTAAGATAATATTCTTTCTATTTAAAACAAACCCTAATATACCTATTAGGAATAATAATATTGACATAGTCATGATTTAAGTAAAAAATATAAAAACACAGAAAGAAAACTAAATTAAAGTTAATAAATTATACTGTTATCTCGAGATAACAAATCCTACCTAACTATAACTAACTATAACTAACTATAACTAACATTGAACTAAGACAATACTAACTATAACTAACTATAACTAACTATCACTAACTATAACTAACTATAACTAACTATCGCTAACTATCACTAACTATCACTAACTATCACTAACTATCACTAACTATAACTAACTATCACTAACTATCACCAGTAGGAGCACAAATACCCTTAGAAAGGATCCCAGATAAGAAAGGATTAAAAACAACACACAGAACAAAACCAACACACAGAACAAACAGAAAAGAACAATAAAACAAGAAGGAATTTATTCCCTGATCCTGGTAAGTAAAGTAAGATTCAGTTAAAGGTATGGAATAGTAACCCTTCTACAGAAACAGGAGTCAACTAACAGAAGAGTAAGAGAGAGTCTAACACTTATACAATTATACAATTATACATTTATACAATTATACGGTTATACTTTTATACCCTTTTTAAAGAGGGAAGATGGTTAGGTTTATTTTTTATACCTGGTGCTAGCCTAATTATTTTATTTTTGAGAAGGGTTTATTTACTTCGGAGAGGTCTGTTTCTCTGTTACTTTTAGGTTATTTTAGTTATTTGCTTTAAGGGAATTTCTGTACATTTTATTTTTATTTTTATTTAAGGGAGTTTCTTTACTGTTAGTTTAGGGACTATTCTGTTCTTTACTCTATTTTTAGGGACTGTCTCTTCTTGAAGTTTATTTTCTTTATTTTAATTAACTGTACTCTCCTGTAAGGCACTGTTCTTTACTTTACCTTTCTTATCTTCTTTGTTGTAAAGAGTGTTACTTTAGTTTACTTTAGTAAAGTTTAGTTTATTTTAGTTTACTTTACCTGAGTGGGAGTAATCGCATAGATAGTCCTCTAAAAAAAGTGCCTCAGTTTAAATAAGCAAAAAAACAAGATCGATCTACAGATAAAGAAAGAGCACCCGATTAAGAATAAGGGGAAAACCGCCTAACAAACAGGAAACCCTCAGATTAAGAAAAGCACTAAGATAAACATAAAGATTAACATTAAGAATAAAATTAAGATTTAGCTATCTCCTAACTTTCTACTTTCTACTTCCTACTTGCTACTTTCTATCCTACATTCCTTTTCTTTATTAAACCAAGGAAGGAGAAATCATTCAGAGAGGCTCTACTACACAAAAAAAACAACAAACAATTATAGGTATCTTTATATTATACAGCTATAATTTGAGAGCTAGAGGTTTCCTGCTACTGTGATACGTTTAAAGATAGTTTTATCTTCTACGGTTAGACTATTAGAAGTATAGGTATATTTCTACATTTAGTAATTAATAAGTATCTGTATTTTTGTTTCTACTACAATTACAGTTACAGTTACAATTACACTTACACTGACAATTACACTTACACTGACACTGACACTTACAATTACACTGACAATTACAATTACACTGACAATTACAATTACAATTACAAAAACAATTACAAATACAATTAGAAAAGGGTTTCTAAGTTAAACAGGAATGTCCTTAAAAAGAGTAGTTTAATCATAAGTTATAAAATTTTCGTGTATCCAAATTAGACTGAAAGTGAGACTTACAATTACAATTACAATTAGAAAAGGGTGTTTCTCATTTAAACAGGAATGTATGTAAAACGATTAGTTTAAGCAAAAGTTAAAAAATTTTCGTGTATCCAAATTAGAGTGAGAGTTAGAGTTAGAGTTAGAATGAGAATGAGAGTTAGTGTTAGTATTAGTATTAGTGCTAGACTTATTTTTAGAATTAGACTTATTTTTAGATTTAGAATTTAACTTAAAATTGAGACTTTTATTTATATATTGGTAGTATTTCTTTATTCGAATCTAAATAAAGGTTCGTGTGATTAAACCCAAAAAGAGGGTCAGTAGTAGAAGTAGAAAAGTGTAAACACTAAATTTCTAAAAAGGGTTAGTTTGTTTGTTTAGTTTTTTTAGTGGTTTGGTTAGTTTTTTGTTTAGTTTTTATTTAGGTTTAGAGCGTTTATATATTAGCTGTAAGATTCTTTTGTTTCGATGCGATTTTTAAATTCAATGTACTCAAAGGAATTACCTAACCAAATTAGAGATCTATTAGTTAAGCACTGTTTTACTCGTACTAGAACTAGAATAGAGAGAAAGTGGACGGAGATTCGGATATTCGGAGATTCGGAGATTCGGAGATTCGGAGATTCGGAGATTCAGATTGTTTAAATTGAAAATTTAACTTTTTCTTTTTCTTTTCATTCTTAGGTAGGGGGTTACTAAATGGTTAGGTTTATTTGGAGGTTTATGGTTATTTGTATTGGGAGGGTTTCTGTTTATAGAGACTGTTTATATCCCAATTCCAATTCCATTCAGGGTATTTCTTTCCGGTTTGGAGAGAAAGGCTTATTTTTATTTATGTCAAAGAGGGTTATAACTCCGACTATAATTGCTGGGAGGCTAAAGAAGTTTAATTTTAGACCATATAAAATTAGAGTGATCTGTATCTATATTTTGCTAAAATTTGGATTACCTCGAATATTAATTTTTGTTTGTTACTTAGAGGTAACCTCCTTCTATAAGATTTTTTTTAATCGGTTTTCTTATTTCTTAAAGCCCTTTCTGTAAGAGTCTGTACTTCCTGTATGTTGGAAGGTTTCCAATCCGTATGTTGTACCGGAGAGAAAGCCCTTGGTGCTCATCCCGATAAATCTAATCTATTAATATCCCTAGTTTTAAAGGGTATTTAGATTTCCTTACTATTTTTATAAATCCACGTCCAAAACCTCTCTTTCTACTAATAACATCTAATAACAGAGAGAGAGTCCCCAAGGGGTAGTGAGGTTTACCGGGGATAAGCCCTTGGTTAGAGACCTTTTCTAATAGATAAGATAGAAAGGTTTATTATAAACTTATTAAGAGTATAATAATAAGAAAGCCATCATTAAAGCAAATACATAAAAAGTATTTAAATTGTAAAACTTATTTTCTATGTTTATTGATAGTAATTAGTTATTACAATTTTGCCCCCAATTAAATTTTTAACTGCTTGTTTGTTTGAGGGGGTGTAATACTTTGCAACAACTCACGCTGTTGATTAGACTATGTCATTATTATAACTGTATTTTTTTCCAACTGGAGAAATTTGTTTTATTTATTTTCGGTTTCTTATTATTTAAGCCTGTCTCTCCGATAGGGTGAATTAGGCTCTGGAAAGTATTTAAGGTAAAGAAAAGAAAAGCAACAAAAATGGGAACTTTGCATTAATAGTATAAAATAATATAATATAATATAATATAATTAAATAGCAAAGATACAATTATAATACTGGGCGCTCGTGGAAAGATTATTGTTAACATGACTCACTTTCTAGTCGTTGAACGTTCAGAACCCGACAAATAAAATAAAATAAAATAAAATAAAATAAAATAAATTAATAGAACTTAATAGAAATTAATATTAAATAAATTAAATTTTACTCTTTGTAGTTATTTGACTTGACTTTCTATCCGACGATTACCGGAGAGAGAGATGTTGAGTTAAGCTTCGCTGCAAATTGTCTTAAAAAGATTATTTAAGAGTTTCTTGCAATTCACCCAGTTTATACTGGACTATTTGTTTATCCAGTGGCTTCGGCTAAAGCGAATCCTAAGATTGCGTATGAGAATAATTGTCCTCTTAATTGAGGGTTTCTAGCTGTTGCTAAGATTAATGAACCGAATACTGTTCCGATTCCTGCTCCCGCTCCAATTAGACCTGAACAAGCTAATCCTGCTCCTATGTATTTTGCTGCTGCTAACATAATAAAATTGTTTTTTAATTTTAGTGATAGTGTCTAACATATTAACAGGGTTTTTTTTTGTGCCTTTAATACTCTTTTAGAGAATAGTACTTTGGTAGTAGGTATTGATTCCCGTTTAATTTAGAAACCGATTAATCAGCTAGCGTAAAACAAATGAACAAACTAACAAATTCTAAAAATATTTTCAACATACCTTAGACCTTAGAAATTATACCTTTTAATTGAGTACTTAGACTATTTAACTTTGAACTTTTACCTTAAATCTTAGCTCTTATTGCTTATAGCTTATACATTCTCTCTTATCTATGAAACCTTCAACCATATACCTTCTCATAGAAACAAAATAAACAACAAAACAAACTAATGTTAACCTTTACCGAATCCCTGTTAGATTAAAATAAAAATAAACATAAAAATAACAATAACAATAAAAATAAACATAAAAATAAAGATAAACATAAAATTTACCTTGGAGGAAATACCCCCTCTGTTACTGTTACTGTTAAGATTAAATAAAAAGGAATGTCCCTACGTCTAAAACTGGCCTCTCTTAGATCACCCCAAAACTAGGGAAAAGTAGAACATATATTTAAAGAAGAGTCAGAGATAGTCGTACTTTTTTATTAGAGATAAGGAGTGGAGTTATACATTCATAAACAACCTAAAGAATTACTATGTGTAGCCTTCTATCACTGATAAGTGATAAGTGATCAGTTATAAGTTATAAATTATAAAAATAAATATACAACGGGAAGGGGGTTTTAAGTGAATAAATTATAAGTTAATAGCTTGTATTAACAACAAGACAAAACCTAATATAAAAGTTATAACAGTTAGCAATAGGGACACATTTAAAAAGTAAAATAGAAATGATTAGGTTTATATTATTTTACACTCTAACAAAATAGAATTAAATAATAATGGTTTAGACTAACCAGTAGCTAGTATTAATAAATTCATAAACAGACCTACAATACTAAAGAATAACATTGTGCTAACACTATATATTAAATAATATCTTTGAAATTTCAACCGTAAATAAAAAAATATAGCTAACGAGGGAAATCTAGATTCTAATTTAAAGAATTTTATTAATTCATTTGCAAATAATGCCCCCATTATATTAATTACACAAAATGTTAAAGTCATAAAGATTATTATATGAAATACGCAAGACTCTTCTAAGATAGTTAAACTATCAAGAAATGCATAGTATTCATTAATACTAGGTAAAAATTTAGTACCCTGAATTAGATTAATTACTCTTACTATTATTTTACCCATTCCATCAATAAGGGGTTCTATTTGATATCCAGCCGCAGAATTTAATAAACCTAATAAACCACCAAGTGTGTCCCTAAATAATTGAAAAATAAAAGTTAAAAGATAAAAAAAGTGATTCTAGTATAGTCATCATAGTGTTTGTATTTGTATGTCTCTATATATTTATATAGATTGGATAGTTTCAAAAAGAAAACTAAACTTATAAAAGGATTATTAAGACGCCCTACGATTGTTTACTAATAACTAATAACTAATAGCTATTTACTAATGACTATTTTCTATTCTAATCTAACCTTACCTAATCTATTCTTATCTGTTCTATTGTTATCTATTCTTTTATTTTATAATCTTAGGTAATACTCTGTTCATTCTGCTATCTGTAGTGATTAATGTATTTGTAGATTTTATTAATTTATAATTTTAATTATTAGACTTTTCCGTAAAACTAATCTTAATTTCTTCTCTTACTTTATCTGTTTACCTATTACTTCTATAACGAACTACTCTATTGTATTCTTTTACTATGTATCTGTCCGTATAATTAATCTAACTGTCTTCTCTTACTGTTTATGTTCACGTAAAACTAATCTAACTTTCTTCTCTTACTGTTTCTGTTTCTTTAGCTGTAATTATTAAAATTGATTACTTTATATGAAGTATTTAAACTAAATCTGTAAATGAATTGTTATAATTGTCTTGTTAATAATTAATAATTAATATTTACTATTTACTATTTAATAACCGTATGAGAAAGTAATATATAAATGAACCGTGACAGATGGTGAGAGTTCACTTAATTTGGTTTAAGAACATTCGCTCATAGGAAGTAATGGCAACATAGCAGTGAACAGCAGACAACTGCCCTTACGACTGATAAAGAGTTAGTCTAAGGGTTACTGTTAGGATTTAATTAATCTACCTTAGTTGTATCCACCCTCCTTCTCTGCCCCCTCTTAGTTGTAGGGTATACTACTCTCACCTTCCCCTCCACCCCTCTTAGTTGTAGACTTAGGGGATATTTCTTCTTAGACTGATACTGAGATTTTGATGTAGACTCAGGGTTAATTGTTAGAGTTATACTTAGAATAAGATGTAGAGTTAGTGGGAATTGTTAGAGTTATAGATTTATTTAGTGTGTGTGTAAGTGTGATTGTGAGAGTTCCCTTAAATTGGAGTGAGATAGAATCGAACTATCATATCAGTGGTGCAAACACTGCTGATTACCATTATCAGATCACCCCTCTTTCTGTTTATAATTGTATAATTGTATAATTGTATAATTGTATAATTGTATAATTGTATAATTGTCTTGTTAAGAATTACTTTTTACTAGTTACTATTTATTAATTACAAGGTAAGGAGGTTTTAATAGTTATTTACTAGTTACTAGTTACTATTTACTTGTTACTTTTTACTTGTTACTATTTAATATTTAATTCTTAATAGGGGGTATTAATTATTTAGTATTTGGTATTTGGTAGTTGGTTTTTAGTATTTGGTATAGGGTAATGGATACTTGGTATTTAGTATTAGGTATTGGAAGGTATTAGGTATATAGTATTTAATAGTTAGTAGTTAGTAGTTAGTAGTTAGTAGTTAGTAGTTAGTAGTTAGTAGTTAGTAGTTGCTATTTGGTATTTGACAGTTAAGGATAAAAAAAGTACAGGTTCACTAATCACACTAAGGGTAATCGACCCTACTTTTTAGTATTTAGTTTGTGGTATTTAGTATTTACTAATCACACTAAGGGTAATCGACTCTACTATTTTGTATTTAGTTTGTGGTAGTTAGTTTTTGGTTTTAGGTTTGGTTATTTTTATTTTATTGTTATTGTTAGGCTTATTTATCCACCCTTAGGACTTATAGAATTGACCGAGTGATACTTTACCACTGATAGTATGGGGATTCTAAAGAGTACCGATCTACTAGGACTAATTTAAGAGTAATATCTAACCACCCAACACCAGGAACAGGTAGAAGAAGAGGAACAGGTATAGGAAGAGGAACAACCGTCCGATCTACAACACAAACCACACAGGGGGGGATAGGTGGGAAGGGGAGAGGCTGGGAGTGGGACGGAGTAGGTGTTGAGGAAGGACTCATTTTTTTTATCCGATCTAGGGCTATTTTTATGACTCGAATGCTAGGACTGATCGTGATCGTTATAGTTTCTTTATCGTAGCTAGGAATTATGCTTTGTTGTTTATGTTTCTTAGTCAGAGCTAGTTGTAGTTTCAGTTATAATTATTAATCTAATTGGACCAGTAATTATTTTTTTGTAAAAAAAAAGGCTCCAGGTTTCTTCCATATAATCGTTTAAGTTTAACCAATCAATTATGAGTGTGAGCTAAAAAGATAAGATACTTGTTTTTGGTAGGTTCGGTGTAGGTTTAGCTCTAGCTTTCGGTTATAGTGTAGGTTTCGGTGCCGGTTACGCTGTCGATGGAGGTGTAGGTGTCGGCTTATTATAATTATCGGTTCTTATTATTTGTTTATGTTTATATATAAAAATATATAGGTTAGGTAGTACCAGAGAGAGACTAAACTTGTTTATCCGCTGTGAAGGTGCCCTACTACTGTAGAATGATTATGATTATGATTATGATTATGATTATGATTATCACTGTTAAATTTTATAAGGTCTCCTGTCTATCTACAGTTATAGCAAGAGAGAGCTTTATTTTTATTTGATTTTATTTTTTTTTTTATTTTTATTATTTTTTACTCTGTTCTCTTCTTTTAGATTTATCGTTGGGAGTTTATCATTTTTATTTTCCCCCTTCTATCAGTGAAACAGTGACAGTGACAGTGACAGTTACAGTTACCCTTTTAACTATTTATTAGTTTATTTTTAGATTATTTTTAGATTATTTTTAGATTATTTTTAGATTTTTTATGTTTTACTTTTGTATACTCTGTTATTTTTCCTAATTCTATATTTGGATCGGTTGCCTACTACTGTTTTTCTTTCGACTGTTAATTGGCTATCAAACAGTTGTGGTCTTGTGTTGTTTTATTCCATTCCATTCCCATTTCCTAATCCCAATCCCATTCCATTCCTTGTGGTAGAAGATCAAATAGACAGGATAGAACAGATAAGATAAAGGCTAGAAAAGATCCTATAAAATAAAGAATAGCTGAAGATAGCAGAAAGCATACAGAAGATAGTAATTTTTAAGAGCCGATAAAAGGGATCGAACCTTTTTCTTACCGTCATGAATGGTAGGTTTTATCCATTTAAACTATATCAGCTTACTTATAAGTTTTAGGTTATTCAGAGAACCTTTAACATAAATCCTTTTTAACTGGTGTTTGATAGATTTATACAATAAAATAATTATTAAAGATCTTAGACCTATTAAAAACCATTTCCAATCCCAGTTCCTATTTCTATATACAATTTTCCCTTATTACTTTTTTTTTAAGATTTTATTATTTCATTAGTTGATTAGTTGATTAGTTGATTATTTCATTAGTTGATTAGTTGATTAGTTGATTAGTTGATTAGTTGATTAGTTGATTAGTTGATTTTGTTAGGCGGTTATTAGGTGATTCTTTTATTAGGTGATTATTTCATTATTTTATTCGGTTATTAGGTGATTATTTTATTCTCTTATTCGGTTATTCTGTTATTCTGTTATTCTGTTATTATTAAAGACTAAATAAATTAAAGAGTGAAAATAGACTAAAGAGAGTAACTAAAGATAAACCCCTAAATAAAGGAAAGATTGATTAAATAGTAACAGAGTAAATATTTATATTGGAAAGAGGGTTAGATACTCTGTAAGAGAAGTTCGGTTATAAATAATAATAAATAACTATTAACTAATTAATCATAAACAAAGAAACTATTTTTGTAAGTAAAAGCTATTTTAAAAGTTCTATTAATTAACTAATCTCAATCCTAAACTGACTATTTCTTTTAATAGGTATTTTATATCTCTATAGCTGTTTCTATAGCTATTTCTATTTCTATTTCTATTTCTATTTCTATTTCTATTTATTAGAGAACCTCATCTAAACTCTTCTAACCTTAAAAAGGGGTTCCTTAATCTAAGAGAATATAAGACTTTTTATTCTAATTTTATTTGCTATTCACTAATATAAACTTATCTTACTCTATCTGCTATTATAGAATATTATAGTTTATTATATAAGAGTTTATAATCTAAGATATTCTCAATATAAACTAATAGAATTGAATCTAAATAGTATTTAAACTAATCTTATCTAATCTGATAGTATAGAATATAATCTTATACATTCTCACATAAGAGAATATAATCTAAGAAAATATAATAGAATCTAAGAATAGGGGTCCTTTATAAAGAGGTTTTATGTTTATTGGACCTTTTCTCAGTAATGATCCAGCCTTCTAGGAGAAACTAGTAGAAACTAGGAGAAACAAGGAGAAGATAGGAGAGACTAGGATAAACAAGGAGAAACTAGGAGAAACAAGGGGTAAACAAGTAGGAACTAGGCTAAACAGTAGAGACTAGGAGAAAATAGGAGAAAAAGCTTTATGACTGACGGGTTTCTAATCAGCGTCTTAGTTTGTTTAGTAGCATTTCTCTACGACCATTCCTTATGTTTAAAGGACAGTTACACTCTTCTGTACCTTTTGTTTGATTCTTCTTAGGTATTCCTTTACGGAGGGTGATTATCAGAGCTTATACGTTCCGATAGAGAGCCTTCTAACCCCTATTTTATTCCAGTGATTGTTACCTACAGAGAAACTTTTATTAGCTTTTAGGTTTTATTTCTTTTGCTTTGTTGTTATTTTTCTTTCTTTCGTTTATTAGTTTTGTTATATTGTTATTATTATAATTACTGAATTTTATCTAATTTAAGAGTGTTAGGCTATTTTTTAATTATTTGGAATAACCTTATATTTATTTTATACAGACTAAAGTGTTTAATTTTAGGTTCTCAGAGAATTTTATTTAATTTTATTTAATTTTATTTAATTTATTAAATCAGATTTTTTTTATATATAATCCATACTAGTCAGTTTAGATTTGGGATGGTTTGGTTTTCCTGTGGATTGGGAGAGCTTAGGATTGGCTGTGGTTAGGATTGGGTAAGATTTATTTTATTTGATTTTATTTTATTTGATTTTATTTGATTTTATTTGGTTTTATTAATAGAGTGGAGACTAATAATCTGAGAATCTAATCTAATTATAGTTATAAATATAAATAAGGATATAAGTATAAAAAGTATAAATATAAATATAAATATAATTGTGGGAATATAAAGTTAATAGCTTCCTTTAGACAATGGTTAAATTAGTTAAGTCTCTGGAATAATACTTAATATTAAAATTAAAAATATTAATCAGTAATAGACTGTCACTAACTAAAGATGACGATTAATGTACTTTCTTACTCTTATAAGAATGAATAACCTTTATAACTTTTTTAACCTTACTAAATTTATTATTTGACCTTATTTGTTTTGTAGGAGACTAAGAGCCTTTCGCCTAATAATTTGTTTTTTTAATTAATAAAAATATTCATATTAATAGAGTGGTTATTATTTATTTACCCTCGTGAGAGTATTTGTTAGTTTTAGTGTTAGTTTGATTTTTAGACTTACACTTAGACTTAGACTTAGACCTGAGACCTGAGACTTAGACTGAGACTTAGTTGGACATTTGAAACTTACAGTTACTGTTAGACTATTTGTATAAAAGTGAAACTATTTTTATAAACAGAGATTACATTTAAAAGTAATCGTACATTAAAGTTTAAGTTTTTCTGTTAGATTTAAAATTTAAGATTTAAGATTTAAGATTTAAGATTTAATAATTAATAATTAATAATTAAGCATTAAGCATAAAGATTTAGATAATTAAGAATTAGCTATTAAGTAGAGAGACTCTTACCAAAAAACAAATAAAAAAAAATATAAATTCCAGTTGAAGAGTTCTTAACCCTCTTTTAGAGATAAACAGAGCTAAAGTATTTTTGTTGAAATCAAATAATCTAAGCTAACCATAACCATAACCATAACCATAACCACATCCACATCCCCATTCTCGCTCATTTCCTAAACCAATAAGAGTTATAGTAAGAGTCAGATTGTTTCTCCCATTCCTATTCCTACTAAGAATGTTTTAGTTGTTTAGGTTTATCCGTGCCTTTCCTACTAAGAATGTTGTTGTTTCAGTAGTTGTCTTTGTTTGTACCCTAAAGAAGATAGATTAAAGATTTTATATATTCAATAAATAGATGGTACAGAAGATAGATTAAATAATTTATCTCTTCATTCAATAAAGAGATGATACAGGTGAAAGTACCTATGCTAGAAATACCATACCCTCGGCAAACAATAGGTGCTATTGCTTAAGATTATCTAAAACTTATGAAATAAAATAATCTATAATAGTTACTTTTTCATATCTGCTTATTTTTGTGTGTGTATTAAGGCAATTTTAATTTATATAGCTTAAGGTCGATTAGTTCTAATTATCTATACTTTTATACACTTAAATGATTAATCTACTATTCTCTCAGTTATACTCCTTCTAGTTAATGAGAGTGGATCTAGCTATACTTCCTACTCTTATCAGTGATTAAAATTAGTAACTACTAACCCCGTTGTATCTGTCTATAAGTGGCTACTAGCAAATAAAGATTTACTAGAATAACTGTAAGAGGTTCCCTTTAAATAAGAGATAAGAGATAAGATATAATAGATAAGATATAATAGATAAGATATAATAGATAAGATATAATAGATAAGAGATAAGAGATAGTAAATAGCATAGTTAATTTTATGTTAGAGTTAAACTTAGTAACCCTTCGTTATCGTTCTATTCTTATAGGTTAATCCGTTTATCCTCATATATAGGTAACCACTCTTTAGGTTTACTAAACATAGTTAATTTCCTCAGGTTAAAGAAAGTACATGTAAGTAATTTAAGTTATTCTAAATTTCATAATTAGTATTGTTTAAAATAGGATAATCAATTTTATTATCTTTATAACATTTATTAGTCCCCTTTCAATTCGCTGTCTATCTCTAAGAGAAATAGTTGGTGGGAAAGTGCTTTTATTCTCGCCCATTTCCTAAACCTTCCTCTGGTAATTCTCCTTTTTTAGTCCCTGTATAAAATCCCTAGAGTAGCTTTAAGAATAGAAACAGAAAACTAATAGAACCTATTAACTATTATAGAAGGTAATCTTATAAACTAATAGATGATTACTAAAGAAATCCAATCATATAAGTATTATCCATACACAGCCCACCTAGTAGTTACCACCCTCACCCCACCCTCCTAACTCTAAGATATAAGAGTCTAATAGCTAAGACCCTAAGAGATAAGACCCTAAGAGTTCATATAGTGCTTGTATCTGAGCTCATTACTAAACCTATAAGAGTGATAGTGAGAGTTATAGTAAGAGTGATAGTTAAAGTGCCTGTCTCCTAGGTCCTTACTAATCCTATAAGAAACATTGCTATTGATAGTAATAGTGAGAGTGCTACTTACAGTAAGAGTGAGAATGAGTCTTACAATGGGAGTGACAGTGCTATTAACCTAGTTCATTTCTAAACCTGGGAGAGTGCTTTTATCCGAGCTCCAATCTAACCCTTTGGGAGTGACAGTGCTATTATCCTCCCTCATTACTAATCTTTCATCCGGTAATTCTCCTTTTTTAGTCCATGTATAAAATCATCCTCATCCACACACAGATTAATCTTCTTAGGATTCATGTTCTTACTCATAATAACCGCACTAGTAGAAAACAATAAGGCCTCCCAATGACCATCTCTACAGTGTAAACACCCTTGAGTAACACACACAGAGAGACACCAGATTATTCATCCAACTCTACAAGTTCTACTTCATAGTACCCACATTAGTAGAAGTAGAAAGAACTATACTTAATCCTCCATATACCATCTCTACACTTTAATTCCTCCAGACCCCTACACACACAGCCAGATTAATCAACCTATTCTACTTTAGTCAGATTCATAATAACAGCACTAGTAGAAAAACAATCTTAATTACCCGTAGCCTTACACGAGAGTGTAATTCCCAATACCAATATCCATATCCCATTGTATCAATCCCCAACCACAAGCCCAGATTAAACAACATAGTAAACAAGTACGTGTAGAAATTATCCAGAGTTGTAGGAAATGTATGTTAAATAAACCTCTCCTAACAGAGAAAGGAGTAATAAAGAAAAGGGTTAAGAATAAGTGTAAGTGTGTAGGTATTACTAGAAGTGAATAGACTAAATATCTAAACGGTAAATAGAAGTATGTGTATTATTACGTGTAAGTGAAGTATGATTAGTAGGGGGTATACTAGCCTCTCACAACTTCGGATGGGGATATTTTTTCCGATCATCGTTATGATGAACTCAATTGCGTTGAATCTTCAGCATAAATATAATTATATAGATAATGAAATTATATTTGGCAATAGACCTACTGTCATAAAGGTTCTTATTCAATTCCCTATTTAAACAATTATTCATTTAGCTTGAATAGACGTTTCGAAGTTAAGAGCTCTTTATTTAACAAATTGTATCTTTTTAAACAGTTTTACATTCAGTTTTCTACTACACCTACTTATTTTAAATTGAATGATAAGAACAATTACATTAATAATAGTGATATTAATATTAATAATAATAAGAATAATAATAATCAGGATATTAATAATAATAATAATATGTATAATGGAGATATCTATAGTGTTGACAATAACAGTATCAATAATAACTACTTGAATATTAAGAATGATAATACTGTTAACAATGTTAAGAATGATAAGAATGTTAATTTAGACCTTACGGTTATTGAAAATAATATTAAAGAATACGGTAGTTATAAGAATTACATTGATCATACTTTCAATTTAGGGCATAAGGAGATTACACAAGAGTTACTGTTAAAATATTATTCCGATTATATAAATGATGACACTTTTATTAAGTTTTTATCTTTAGTAACCGGTGAGAAAGTATTATATAAATGAACAGTGACAGATTGTGAGAGTTCCCTTAAATTGGAGTGAGATAGAATCGAACTATCATATCAGTGGTGCAAACACTGCTGATTACCATTATCAGATCACCCCTTTATTGGTTGGATTTATTTTATCTTTATTTATCTACTCTAGAACTTTTCGTGAGTGTTTATGGTTTATTTGAGTTTATTTTATTGTTTATAGCCCTGTTCTTTTGATTACCCACCCTCCTTATACTATTTGTATTTAGGGGGATTTTATTGTTATTGTTATAACACTGAAGATTTAAGACGTTATATTTAAGACTTAAGATTTGAGATTTGAGACTGTTTAATAGGACTGTTATTAGACTGAAAATTTAAGACTATTTTAGTTTTAGAGAAAAGCTTTTATTTCCGACTGATTCTTAAACTCCCTGATTCACAGATTAAAGAAATTATAAGTATATTTTAAAGAGTAGAGTGCAAGGGCGAGATGATTTGAACACCTACCAATGATTTTGGAGATCACGATACTACCATTATACTACACCCCTGTTAAGACTGTTCTACTCTACTTAAGAGGAATTTTAGGTGTCTGTACCTTTGTAACTGATTTATTTATTTATTCAAAATAAAAATCAAAATAAAATCAAAATCAAAATCTTCTCTTTCCAGGAGCTTTCTATTATATACAGCTATTATTATCGGAGAGAATTCCTACTAATTAAAAGAAACACCCCCTAACAGAAACAAACAACTAACAAAAAAGAAACAAAAGACCTTTCAGACCCTTACTATCAGTCCTTTATAAAGAATTTAGACTAATATAGATAGGATTAGATTAGTAGAGAGAGGCTTCCTTATAAAATCCGTAGTTATTCCTAGAGCGAGAGGGTTCTTTAAGAGAGAGGTTTCCTAGTTATAAAGGGAAGATCTCTTATATCAGGGACCTTGTTATTAGAGGTACTTTTCTGTAACTTTAACTATTTCTATTTACCTGTTGCCCTATTTACCTATTTAATTTCCCTACTGTAATTACTCACTATCTCACTATTTCCCTATTTCCCTATTTTCCTTATTATTCTAGGTAGTTAGGTGATCAGGATTCTAGGTAGTTCTGTGAAGGTGACCAGAATTCTAGGTAGTGAGCGGACCAAGATTCTAGGTAGTTAGGTGTAGGGGACATTGATTCTATGTAATTAGGTAATTAGGTGTAGGTGACCAGGATTCTAGTTAATTAGGGGAAAGGGATTATAAGTAGTTAAGGACACTAGAGAGACAGGCCAAGGTAACAAGGGTGGGGGGGTAACAAAAGGTAACAAGGGTAACAAGGTAACAAGGTAACAAGGTAACAAGGTAACAAGGTAAGGGAGGTGGTCTTAAATTACAAAGATTTAGTAGTTATTAGTAGTGATAGGATTTGAAGTGTGCCGAAAAATGGAATCGAACCATTATTTAAATCTTACAAGGAAGTGGTTTTAGCCAATTAAACTATTTCGACTGTTTTGCAAATACTATTTATTTAAGCTTCTAGTTTATAGGTCTGTTAGAAAGAGGGGGGTTTAAGAAACATTTATCCAGGGACTTTACCAGGGACAAGTGTTAGTAGGAGGCCTATCCGAGCTTCGCAGATTCATTATTCTAAACCTCTCTTAATTAAAGAGAGAGAGTTCCTAGAGAGAGAGTTCCCAGAGAGAGAGTTCCCTTATCTGTCTAGTCATCCTTTTATCTCCAGAGCGGTTAGACTGAGAGTAACCCTGCTATCTCCAGAGCGATTCGATTAAAGAGAGAGTCAGAGATAAAGGTTCCCATAATTTCTAATAGCTATAGTGATAGTTATAGTTATAATTATAGTTATAGTTATAGTTATATTACCCTTAGAGAATAGCCTTACCTGACTATCCGACCAATCCAATTAATAAGTCTATCTGTCCAAAGGCTAGCTTTTCGGTGTAACTGTAGACTTATGGGCTTCCTGTCCATCTCCGTATAGGAAATAGGAAATAGGAGATAGGAGATAGGAAAAAGGAAATAGGAAATAGGAATCAAACTTATCTTAGTAGAAAGAAACTTTTTAGTAGGAGAGAGATTTTCAACAGATACTTCTCGATTAACCTCTTCTTGCTTATACTATTAAGATTAAGATTAGTATTAGAGTACCTTAAGTTTTATCTTTAGGAATCAAACTTATCTTAGTAGAAAGAAACTTTTCTGTTAGTAGGAGAAAGAAGTTGTGAGCTATGATCTGTATAAAAGCCAAGAGTTAGTAGAGTTGTAAGCTTAATGGAGATAAGTATACTAAAATAAAGATTATTGATTTATTCCCATAGTGGGTAGATAAGGCCTGATAGCTGTTAGTAGGAGAGAAACATTTCTAATATAAATATAAATATCATAGACTTAGAGATCCTAGAAGGATTCGAACCTTCGTAAAGGGCATTAACAGAGCCCCGCCTAAACCTCTCAACCATAGGACCTTTGTAACTGATTTATTTATTTATTTATTTATTTATTTATTTATTTTGTATGTACATGAGTTTTAAATGTTTTTCTAGTAGCCTCGTATTACTTAGGTACCTTTCTATTCACAACCCTTTCTTTTCTGTGTTCGTTATAGAATCTACAAGTAAGGAACTATTTATTACTTGGAAATTTTAACTGTTATACTATTACCTGTTATATTTGTGTGTTAGGCTCTTAATGAAAAATAAAGCTGTATTTGTATATTAGATCTAATCATATTTAGATTTATTACGACTAGAATCAATTCTTTACTTATCTTCGTATCAATTTCCTACTCTGTTACTAGCTAAGATTAAGCTTCCAGCAAAACCTATATATTCGACCTCACCCTTCCTATCCGGTTTAAATATCTAATCTTCTTCTATTTTGAATTTTTACCTGTCAGTATAGGAGTCCTGCCACTTTCTGCCATCTATCCTCCTCTTGTTTCACCTGTATTCACTATCTTCCCTATCTTTCCTGTCTCCCCTCTATCCTCTATCCTCTATTCTCTATCTCCCCTCACCCTTCTTCCTGTAGTAAGTTTATACGTTCTAAAACTCTAGAACTTTTGGTTTATTGTTATTTCCTTAGTTTATATTTTCTAAAGCCTTATAAAAACAAATATTGTTTATTTTAGCTGACCTATTGTTCCTTTTTTACTCCAGGGGGATATTTTTTATTCACTGTTATTTTCTAGAATATTGGGAGTATTGTAACTGAGAAAGGAATATATCTTTCCTAGAGCCCCAGGAGGATTATCATTGAGAAAGGAATTTTTATTTCCTCCTTTGAGTAAGGAAGGTGAGTACAATCCTATTATTTGAATTGAATTTTGGGTAAAAAATTGGGGGTGTAGGGATTTGTAAATGTAACTGCTATTTATATACGATTCCTTTATAGGTGGAGAGATTTTAGGAAAGGGAACATTTTTACTTTCTAGGCGACGAATGGAATTAAAAACTGGTACTTGTTTGACCTAGGAAGTATTTATATCTGATCTCACTGTATTAAAATTAAATAGAACCAAATATAATTAAATAAAATCAAAGATATTCAAATAAACTAACAGAAAATCAAATTCATTTAAAATAAAATAAATTAATCTTAATGAAAGAAGGAGTTATTTTTATTAAAGCTAGATTAATTGTCATTTTCATTTGGTAGAGAGAGTTTCTGGAGAGAAGGGTAAATTATAGTTTAGTAGCTAAAGGGATTAGTTTGTTTGCTCCGGGAGAGAATTGAACTCCCATATCTATAGCTTCAGTATAGCGCTTTGACCACTAAGCAACCGAAGCTTTTGTTTGTTAGTTGGGTACCTTTATTTCCCAAAGGAATTGAATTTGTGGTATTGTACCCTTCTGTATATCAATATCAATATAACTACCTAGAACTTATTACCCTTAGAGTTTGCTTATAAACCGCCCGTATCTAAGTTAGCGCTCGCGACATATAAATATAAATATAAATATAAATATAAATATAAATATAAATATAATTTTAAATATAAACCATTATCAACTAGAAATCAAGTATGGAGAGAAACAAATGGTATTTAGAGAGAGGAGTAGAGAAAAGGAGGTGGAGAGAAAGTCTATCCCCTAACCCCCCTTCCTGTCTATTGTTTTGTATATTAAAGTAATTATTAATTAATTTTATTACATTTGTAATTAAATATTCTCCTCTTTTAAGGGTAAGGGGAATTGATTTTTATTAAAAACCTTTATCTCAGAGGTCCGCCAGATAGATAGCGAGAGGTTTACGAGAAAGGCCTTGAGACCTAAAATAATGTATCCTATGCTAGGGCTGAATAGTCCTAGTTACAGTTATTTGTAAGTTTAATCTTTATATTATTATTAATAGAGTGAAAAACCTTTCTATCCTAAATAAAAAAAACTTCTATGTATCTGTCCCTGTCTATGTCTCTTGCTTTATATTAAAAAGAAATTTAAAATTAAAATTAAAGTAGGTGAATAAGATAAACCAGGGAAGTTAGGTACCAATAACTAACAAGGTTTGTTAAATTCGCTCTAAGTTTCTCTAAAGTCAACTAAAAGAATAAAAAATGGAAGTATCTAGATCCAGAGGTTCTACTCGACAGGAAGGTTATATTTTTAAGTTTAAGGTTCTAGGCTGGTTTAGGCTGCGGTTATTGTTTTCTATTTTTAATATTATTAATAAATCAAATCAAATCAAATCAAATCAAATCAAATCAAATCAAAGAATTGTTAAACTCCTAACAATAAAAATCAATTATATAAATATTTAGGGGATAGGGGGTTAAGAAAGTATGAGTTTGTATAAACATAAATTTATATTATTAATTTAAAGATAAAATAATTTAGAAACATAAATATAAATATAAATAATATAATTATTAACGGTCCAGCCCCGTAAAGTCCAGGTGTGGACCGCCTACAATGACAATATAAATAATCTTATACTTATTCCTTATCTCTGTTCAGCTAACAACTTTTTAGAATAACTTTCATGTACAGGTTATGGTCTTATAAAATCCTTTTCAGGTCCCTCTTTCTAGGCTTTGTAGGAGAGAAAGGCTTTATTCTTTAATTTTATTTTGTTTTTTGTTTTATTTTGTTTTTTATATCTTCTATAACATTGTTACCAAATTGTTATTTTCTATTTTTCCATTAGCCTTATTACTTACACCTTACCATTATTGTTCTTCTTACTTTCTTTACTAGCTGCATCACGAGTTATTTTAATTTTAATTTTAATTTTAAAGGTATTTTTCTAACTCACTTCCTACGAGATTAATGGTTATTTTTTTGTCTGCTTCCAGAGTTACATTTTTTACATTAAAATGAACAGGGATAGATCCAGGTTTAGTAAAAAGCTCACTTAAATAACTAGCGTTTCTTGGAGAACGAATTTCAGGTAATGACCCTCCATATAAAAATTCATTTGAAATTCTGCAAAAAATCATTCTTAGACCAGCACCTCCATTGTCAAATACAGTTATAGATTGAACCTTACCTGTATCCCTTTGCCCATTCACTGTTCCTGGGTACTGTTCATCACAGTGAGCAACTGTTATAAAAAGTCGTAATAACTGTGCTCAACTGAAAATTCCAAATTCTACTGAAATACAGGCTAAAGCCAGAGCTAATAGTAAAAAGAACACTAAATAGCTAATCAGATTTGGTTCTTTAATATGTTCCTTAAATTTACTGTAACCATATTTTATAGAGACCACTACTATGGCTGATACAAATATTCTGAAAATAGGCTTTAAGAATAGAAGTATGTAATTTGTATCTATATTTATATTTATAACTATAAGGTCCTCTATTGATATGACCAAAAATAAACAGATATGAATAAGAAGAGCCACACGACATCAACGAAGTGCCAATATAAAATTGAAGTTTCTAGACCCATGGCGTGTTTTCTTGAAAATTGATAATTAATAATTCTTATTAAAGCTACAATTAAAAAGATTGTTCCTATTATAACATGTACAATTTTGTTATCACTTAGGCTCTTTATCCTAAGTTTCTTATTTTCACAAATAAGTTCAGACTATGTCATCAATACATAAAGTATTGCCGGATGTTCGTGTCAGGTTTATTGTTAGTGAGACTCACCTATTAGTCGTTGAACCTTCTTGACTATCCTTAGTTTATAAGTTCACTTAGTCAAGCTCGGCTGCAAATTGACTCTATTACTATAACCAGGTTTTTCCAGTGTTAAAATTCTAACAAAAGGAGATAAAGTTGAGTATAATCTCTCCTAGATTTAATAAAGTTATTCTTGCAATTTATCCGGTTTTCTATAAAAAAATGAAAATTTAACGACTTTTTTCCTTTATTTATGCTTCTAAGGGTGTATATTCCAGGAGGCTATATACGAAGCAAGTCTGTGAAATATTTAAGTAAATAGTTGGAAAACTATAATAGTTTAGCGTTAAAGATGAATTTAGATTTAATTATGTTCACCCTAGCTTAATAGTGAAACATAAAGCAACAAAAATCATTCTTGTCTTATTAGATTATTAGAAGAAATTACGTTAAGCTATAGCTCAAATAAAATTTTTAATATAATCTTAATCAGTTAAGGTAAAGGAGCAAAGATAAACTGATAATTTTTATATTCTTCTCCTGTTATTAAACAAGTTTTGATTTTAGCTCTATCTAAGCCTAACTTAAGGCTGCATTCTGTAATACTAGAATAAATAGTTTTATTTTTAAGATTATCAATACATATAATTTTTACTCTATCACTTACTAATTTATGTGTACCTCTTTTTACTCTTACTCCATTTAATATTTCATAAGGAGAAGGAGTTAATAAAATAATTTTTAGTCTATTTTCAAAAGATAAACTATCAAAAGATGATTTATTATTAGGTATTTCAAGTGAAGATGTAATATTTTTAATATTAGTAGATAACCTAAAGTTATTTAACCTATTTTTTATTTCTTTAATTAATAACTGACCTTCAGGTTTTAAATGGTAACCTAAATAATATAAATTCACCACAATAGACCAATCGTTAAAATCTTTCAACTTTTTACTTTTTAATATACCGGGCTTAGAATAAAGATTAGAAATATGATTCTTTAAAAATTGAATATTTGTTATATCCAAAGTAATAGTAATATTAGCGTTGGGTCTATTTATTCGTGGTTTTGTTATAATTATATTAGTATTGCTATTTAAGTAAGATTTAATTCTTTTGAATAACTCTAATTCTTTAATATGATTTTCAAATTTTAATCTTGGTTTATAGTTAGAAATTGAAAAAGTACTATCCCCATCAGTAAAACCGCCTAACCAATTAAGAGTTAAAGGAGCATTATTAAATATTTTAGAAGAAGGTGCTAAATAAGAGAGTTTAATCTGTTTATATAGACTTATCATTTCTAATTTTCCTTCTGTAGAAAGATGTTTATTATCCTTATAAAGATTAACAGCTTTCTCAAAAATAAGAAACTGATAATACTTAGAACTATTCAATTTAATATAATTAAAAATAGGTAAAACGACTTGTAATAATGAAGGTTTATCGTTAATAAAAAAATTACATTTTGAACCTGATATACTAATATGGCCACAATTTAATTGTTTTTTAATGTTTTCTAATAAAAAGAGGTCGTCAATATGCAGACATATCTGAAAAGTTAACATAACACTAGAATAAGTATTACCATTAAACTTCCGCAATGTTATATTGAAATTTCCTTCAGCGTCTGTAAAGCCAGATAACCACTCTAAAAAAGCAGGTTCTAAACCACTGATTAAGGGTAGGCTTTTTTTTTCTTCTTGAGATTTTCCCTTTTTTAAAGAAATATCACCTTCCAGGCTATCCTCTTTATTATTTAGGCTATTATTAGAAGAGGTTATATTAAAATAGTTACAATTAGCTAAAGTATTAAGTGATTTATTTAAATGTATTGACTCAATATTTACTCTTTTCATTTGTTTTAAAGGGACTATTTTTTGTTAATCCGTGTAGACCTGTAGATGCATAGAAAGTAGATCCAAATACTCCATCGGCGAATGTAAATGAAGCTTCAGAATATTCAAAGTATTGTAATGCTGTAAATATAATAGCTAATATTACTGTGAAAATTAATCCTTCTATGGCTAATTTTCTTTTTCCTCCTACTAAAGAATGGTGTGCATAAGTTACGAAAGCTCCAGATGATAATAATAAGAAAGTATTAAGTAAAGGTATAGCTAAAGGATCTAAAGGAGTTATACCGATAGGAGGCCAAATTCCTCCTAATTCTATAGTAGGGCTTAAGCTAGAATGGAAGTAAGCCCAGAATACAGAGAAGAAAGCAAAAACTTCACTAATAACGAAAAGAATAAATCCTAACATTATTCCATTTTGAACTTGTTTAGTATGATGACCTAAAAAAGCAGCTTCAATTACTACATCTTTAAACCATAAGATCATACCCCATATTGTTAAGATTAATCCTACTAATAAGATCCATCCTCCATAAGGGTAACCATGCATATAAGAAACTGCTCCTACTGTTAAATTTAATAAAGAAAAACTTAATAAAATAGGCCAAGGAGATTGGTCTACTAAATGATAAGGAAATGATTGTAATTTTAGGATATTTTTAAATGTTGAAATTTTTGTATTCATTGTTTTTATTTCTTGTTATTCCTATTAGTATTTGTAGATTTAGTAGTGTTGCTTCTTTTGTTTTTAATGTTGATATTTTGTCCACCTCCCCTATTAACTATTAACTATTAACTATTAACTACTAACTATTAAGTATTAAGTATTAAGTATTAAGTATTAGTTTTGCCTAATAGAGAAAGTTTACTGTTTAAAGAGAGATTTAGGTTTTTCTTAGTTTTTATTTTTATTTTTTACTCTGTACTGTTTCTGTGTAATTTTTATTTCTTAAGGGGTTATTTTTAGTTGTTATTCTGTTTTTTGTAGGGGTTATTGGGTATTTTTTTAGTTGTTACTGGGGTATTTTTAGTGTTTAACCACCCTGTCTATGTTACTCTTTGCTCTGTGATGTGTGCTATTTGTGATTTGTACTCTGTTGTTTGTATGTTTATACTTATGTTTATGAATATATTTATATTTATATTTATATTTATGTTTATGTTTATTTTTAAATAAATCTCTAAATTTTTAAGGGCGTTATTTTTACTGAAGCCTATTCTACTATTTTAAATACTAGCTATTTTCAATCTTAAGACTCTAAGGAAAGAGAAGCATTGTAGAGAGAGTGATGTTTCTCTGTCTAAGACTATTTGTAGTGTTACTAAGTATGAGAAAAGTGACCCCTTTTATTTGTTAAGCTTCTTTCTAACCTAGAGGTTTCTTTATTGTTATTTTTATGTTTATTTTTATTTGATTAAAGAGAAATGGTTAGAATAGTAAAGATTTAGAATAGAATTGATTAGAATAGATTTTAATAGAATAGAATAGAATTGATTAACTATGTCTGTCTAACTAGGAGAGTCAGGTTTATTAGATTAGAATAGATTAGACTAGATTTTTTTCTATCCTAGAGAAATCTTGGTCTTCTTGTTCTTATTCTTGAGGTTGAACTGTTGTTATAAAAGGTATTACTTATAAACCAAATATTTGGTTGTTCTTAGTAGCTTGAAGTATATTTTATAGGTTTTACCTATATATTTTAAAACTGTTAAATATGGTTATCAGAAGACATAGACAATTAAACTTATTCAGCGTTTTAAGATTTAGTTCGCTGGTCCCTTATAGGTGTATGTATGTTTATGTATGTTTAGACTATATTTTTGTTATATTAGTTTTAATTAAGATTTTTATGTTTATGTTTATGTTTATTTTTGTTTAAGGTTTAGTAGGCACCTTTCTATCTGAGCTTTCCTCTCGAGAACTATTCTTATTTTGCTAGGATAGAGATTGGTAGAAGAGACAGTTAGGGCTAATACTAATACTAATACTAATTAATTATCTCCACTTTTAAGTTTAGGGGCTTCCGGTTAAGGTTCGACTTCGGGTGAAGGTTCGGCTTAGGGTTCGCTTTCGGTTTCTCTTGTTTCTGTATTTTGGTATAAATAGAGATATTTGTATTATTATTATTATAGAGGGGTTTTATGAAGATTAAGATTAAGATAGAGAGGTTGTGGTTGAGGATAAAGGTTATTTTTGTTTGTTTGTATTTTTTTTATCTTTATTTTTATTGTTATTTTTATTTTTTGTGTCTATACGAGTAAAGAGACTTGAACTCTTACAATATGAAAATCATGAGTTCCTAAGACCCACCCGGCTACCATTTCGGCATACTCGCTTTTTAATTGAATGGAATTGAATGGAATGGAATTGAATTGAATTGAATAGAATAGAATTAATTGAATATAATTTAAAAGGATAGGTTTATATTTGGAGGTTCCTACTGAGCACTCCTTTTGTAATCTGTAATATTTAATCTGTAATATTTAATATTTAATACTGAATATTTAATAAAAAGTTATTATTTATTTAATTTATTTATTTATTTATTGTATTTCTCTATGACTAGAATTATAACAGAATTGATTTGTTTTCTTTGTGGGTACTTCTCAATTTAAATTACACACTGTTTTGTGTGTTGTGTGTTGTGTATTGTGTGTTGTGTATTGTGTGTTGTGTGTAACTCTTAATTACTAGGTAGCGTATTATTATTGATTATTTATTATTTATTATTTATTATTTATTATTTATTATTAGAGGTTTTTGTGTTTGGAGCATTATTATTTTATTTTTAGATGTTTGTGTTTAGATGCTGTTAGTTTAGATGCTGTTAGATTAGATTCTTTTATTTTATTTTAATTGAGAGACTCTTGGTATTTAAGGCTCACTTTATGGTATTTAAGGTTAAATTTAAGGTATTTAAGGTTAACTTTTTGGTATAAATTATATTCTATTAGTTTATATTATATTCTATTATAAATCCTGCTGTTGCTAGGATAGGAGTAGAAGTAGGAGAGACAGTTACAGTTAGTTTAGTTAATAAGAGAAAAATAATTGCAATTAGACTAAGAAAGGGGGTTTAGGTTGTAAGTAAATTATTAAATTAAATAAGCTTAAATTAAATTAAAATAGATTAAATAAAATTAATTTTTTTTACTTAATTTTGTGATATATAATCTAATTACTTGTTGGAAAGTAAATTGAGGTAAAATATATTTAGATAAAAGGAAAATAATAGTAAATAGTACCACAAAGGCAAATACTATTTGATTAAAGAAATAAAAAGGCATTAATTGAGGCATATATTAGTTGATTAGTTAAATTTGTAAGCTCTTAATAGTTAGGTTTGTGTGTGTATGTGGTGTAATTTTTCTGGTTCTGGTTCTGTTCTGTTTAGTGTATGTTTCCAGTGTCAGTGTCAGTTTCTGTGTAATTATTTTTATTTTTAGGTTTATTCTTAGGTTTATGTTTATATGTTTATTTTAAAAGAACTATCTCTGCTTTTGCAAGCTTTTAGGGCTATTTCTGTGTAGAGTTTTCCTTCTTTAAAAACTTTCTATTCTTATTCGACTAAAACATATCTGTATTAACCAGAGAGAGAGATCAAATACAAATCCAAATCCAAATACAAATCCAAATCCAAATTCAAATCCAAATCCAAATCCCTCTTAACCAGAGAAAGAGTTTCTCCAGAATAGGCAGCTTCTACCTTTATATTCATGCTCTTTATTATTAAGATTATTATTATTATTATAACTATTATTATTATGATTATAATTATGAGAAAGTTTATATTTATTTTTAGAGTTAATTGTATTGTATTGTATTGTATTGTATTGTATTGTATTGTATTGTATTGTATTGTATTGTATTGTAAAGTATAGTATGGTATTGTATTGTAGTTAGAAAAGAAAACACTGAAGAATAGGTAACTAAAATATTTAAATGAGATCTTTGGGGTTTATTTTTGTTATTGTTATTGTTATTTAGTAGAAAAATAGAAAAATAGAAAAAAAGATAAATAGAAAAATAGAAGAATAGACATATAAACAGATAAAAAGGATAAAAAGGGGGTAAAAAAGGTGATAAACAGATAAATAGAAAAATAAAGCTACCAACAAAAAAAGTAACATATAGACCATAGAAAGAGTGGGAGGTAAATACATAGTATAATAAACATACAACAATAGACCCTAGGGGTCAGTTCATAGTTTAATTATTTTGTTTTTAAGTTTATGTTTCAGTTTCAATATAAGTGTAAGTTTCAGTTTAAGTATCAGTATAAGATTCCGTGGAAGTGTCAGTATCCGTGTAAGTTTCAGTTTCAGTATTCGTTTAAGTGTAAGTTTCAGTGTCAGTTTCAGTATAATTTGAAATTTAAGTATTTTTTAATATTTAATATTTAATATTTAATTTTTAATTTGGATCCTTTCTATGTTTAATGATGTATAAACCCTATTTTAGATTATTGGTATATAACTATTTTAGAGTACTACGTATATTCGTATGTTAGTATTTGACTATATTCGTATGTTAGTATTTTACGTGTATTACTTTTTTAGATTTATAGTTTCTTAGTTTAATATTATTTTTTTATATTCTATTATAAATATATTACGTTTAGTTCGTTTAGTTTAGTTCGTTTATTCCGTTTAGTTGTTTATTTCGGTTAATACTTTTAGGTTTTATTTAGGTTTGTAGGAATTGAATGGAATTGATTGGAATTGAATGGAATTGAATGGAATTGAATGGAATGTATTTGTATTTTAGCTTTTACCCCTCTCCCTTAGGTATTCATCCTGTGTTCCTCATCCTTTTACCTTATCCTTTGTAATTAATCCTTTGTACTTAATCCTAGGTACCTCTTACTTTTTTCCCTGTTTGTTGTGCTGTTTGCGTGTAAGATTCGACTAGACTCTCTGTGCGTGGGTGTGTCTGAAAGAGATTTGTGTGTGTTGTGTGTAAGCTTCGACTAGACTGTGTGTGTATGTGTGTTAGGGAGGGCCCCTTACTGTTGAATGTAGTTCTTTCTTTTATTTTTAAAGTCCCATCTGTCTCTTAGGGATAAATATAAATGCCCAGGGTAAAATTTTAAAGAGGTTTAGCGAGCCCTTCCAGATTCGAACTGGGACCGCTCTAATTGACAATTAGATGCTCTACCAATTAAGCTAAGGGCCCTTCTAGGTGTTGGTACTGGTGTTGGTTGTGGTTTTGGTGTGGCTGTTGAACTTGAGAATTGTTCTTCAACTGGATATTGGTGGACTGGGAGAGTTGGTATGGGTATTGGTATAGCTAAGGGTGTTGTGTGTTTTATATCTCTCTTTAGTGGTTTCTTTATCTGTATCTGTGCGCCTCAGTTGTTATTTTATTTTATTTTTATTCTTATTGTTATTGTTATTGTTAGGCTTATTTTTATTTAATGGATTCCTCTTTCTAGACTAGGGCTAAAAATGATACATAGAAAGAGATAGAAATAGTATTACTCGGAGAGAAAGGCTTTAGAAATTAAGGACTGTTACTCGTACTCGGGCTCTACTTCTATTAGGATTTCTTATTGTGAGAGAAAGAGTGTTTAGTTTTTGTTTTGTTTCTTGTTTGTTGGTTGTTGTTTTTTTTTTATTGTGTGTGTGAAAGAAAAAGGGAGTTAAGAAATAATAGATAATAATTAATAGATAATAGATAAGAGAGAATAGATAAGAGATAATACTTAAAAGATAAGAGCTAAGGGTAACAGGTTTATATCTGGTGAAGGAGTTAAGAGTTAAGAGTTAAGAGTTAAGAGTTAAGAGATAAGAGATAAGACCTAACAGATAAAAGGTAAGGGTAACAGGTAAAATATAAGGAGGTAAGAGAGAATAGTTAAAAGGTAATAGCTAATAGCTAATAGCTAATAGCTAATAGATAAGAAATCAGAGATAATAGAAAATAACCGATTAAGGGAAGAATAAAAGTTTTATATTTATTTTTCTAAGACTATTATTTATTATTACGAGTAATCAGAGTCGAACTGATGATATCTACTTGGAAGGTAGAGGTTATACCACTTAACTATACTCGCTAGGATTATTACTTGAATCTTTGTAATTTTTATAATACTTTTGTCAGTTTCTTAAGTTTCACTCTTCTGTTAGTTTTAGTTTAGTTTGTAAATATATTGGCTACTAGCTACTTACTTATTGCTTAATGCTTAGTGCTTTTATTGCTTATTGCTTAGTCCTTACTGCTTAGTCCTTAGTGCTTAGTGCTTAGTGCTAGTGGTTGTGGGAGTATTGCTATTGCTACTTTTTTGGGGAGTTATTTTAGTTTAGTTTTTATCGTTGTAAATTTAACAATTTCAGTGGAATTTGAATGTTTAAGGATAATCTTAGTTATTGTTATTGTTATTCTTATTGTTATTATTATTCTTATTGAATCTTATTTTTTTATTTTTAACTTTAAAGGGTTAAGAAGGAATTGAACCCTAACAGGATAGACTTTGCAGGTCTACTACAGAACCATCTGTAAACTTAACCCTATTAGGACATTTCTAAGACATAAACATAAACATAAGTATAAATATAAGTATAAGTATAAGTATAAGTATAAACATACACAGATTAAGAAACATTAGGGCTTAGAGAGAGAATTCATTTAAGTTTGTTAAGCAGCTAAGGTAAGGGGGTTTAGTAGTATATGGTTACGTTTTAATAGTTTTATTTAGCAAATTTATTCGACCCTTTGCTGTTAGAGGGTATGAAAGGAAGTAGAGAGAGACACTTATTTTTATTTTTAGAAATAATTTAAAGATTGATTGTTAGTATAGAAGTGCTAAATTGATAGGATGAAACTGTTTATAGAGCTATGTTAGGACTCTGTGTTTGTACTCTTAGATTCCAGCTGTTATTTATAATTTAAATTTTATATTTTATATTCGATTAAAAAGATAAGACAGATAACAGATATAATACAGCTAACAAAGATAACAAAGATAAAAAAAGATAACACAGATAACACAGATAACACAGATAAAAAGATTTAAAAGATTTAAAAGATTTTTAGGCCCAAAGAGAATTGAACTCCTACCTATTCCTTATCAAGAAATCATTCTACCATTAAATTATGGGCCCTGTTTGCCTTTAGACTATTTTATTTTTATTTTCTTGTTGTTATTTCCTTTATTGATACTTGCCTGTCTGTATAAAACCAGAGAGATTTATCTATTCTATGCTATTATCATTCTATTATCATTCTATTCTAAATTTTATGTTGCTATTGGGAGAGTTTTAACTCCAAGAGTTTTCTATAGGTATGTGAGCGTTGAGAAGTCTATGAAAAATCTATCTTTCTATTTCTAGTAAGAGAAGTATTGTTTTTGGTTTTGGTCTTGGTCTTGGTCCAGGTATTGCTCTTGGCTATGGTTTAGATTTTATTAAGAGAGGTTGAGGGAGAACTATGGGATAGAGGGGAGGTAGAAAAGCATTAGTCAGATAGAGTTTGTGTGGTTGTTGGGTGGTTGTCGGGGTTGTTGTTGTTGTTGTCTTTTAAGTGAAGTGAACTGAAGTTAAGTTAAGTGAAGTGAAGTTAGTTTTACTTGAGCAGCATAGGAATCGAACCTATTACGGCGTGAAGCCAATTCTTTTACAGAGAACCACCATTACCAATCGGATCATCTACCCTGTGTTTGTGTTTCACTTGTAACTTTTTATTTAGACTGTAGCTTTTGTAGCTTTTGTAATTACCTCCTCCCCCTTCCTCTCCCTTTGTTATGGTTAAATGGTTAAATGGTTAAATGGTTAAAAGGTTAAATGGTTAAATGGTTAAATTTTAGTCTTTATTTTATTTATTCCCCTTTTTATTTATATGTTTAGTTGCTTTTACTCTGTAGGATACTATTTATTTTTATGTGTATTTTTTACTCTTACTTTCTTTAAATGGGACTGTTAGTAACAGCTAACAGCTAACAGCTAACAGCTAACCGCTAACATTTATTAATCTAAATTGGATTACTCTAAACCTTGGAGACCTTTATTACCCTATTTGATTCTTCTCCTTTGTCTAGGTAGCCTATATATTCTAGTGAAAGTCTCATAGAGTTGTTATTAAGAGAGTAAGGTTTGGTTGAAGGTTTAAGGTTTATGCATTATGGTTTAGGCTTTAGGCTTTATGGTTTAGGGTTTAGGCGGGGTATCTTTATCTGCTGTATCGATATTTCCGGTGTTAGTAAAAGATTTTTATTTTCTATTGTACCTTTCGGTCTAAAGAGAGTTTCTTAGTTTCTAGGAGAGTTTAGAGTTTAGAGTTTAAAAAAAAGAAGTAGAAGTATCCCACTAATTAGAGTATATAGGGCTAATTCAAGAGAGAGAAATAGAAATATAGAAATAAATAAAGATAGATAGAAAGATAGATAGAGAAATTTATATAATTTAATTTAATCTAAGAGAGTCTAAAAATAAAAATAACAATAAAAATAATATAAGAGTACCTAATAGAAGAGTTAATAAGAGAAGAGTTAATAAGAGAAGAGTTCATAATAGAAAATAGGGAATAAGGAATCACAGTAAAAAGGTATAAAGATAAGAAGTAGAGTAATCGAAACTCTGTCTTTGATGTGTAAAATCAACGCTAAAACCACTCAGCTAACCTCTTTTAATTTAATAGCTCCTTTATGAAGATGAAGAAATCCTCGTTTTAGTTGGCTGTCTGTTCGATCTTGCCCTAACTATCATTCGTAAAGCTATATTTATAGTAATACGTTATAGTAGTAATAGTAATAATAATAGTAATACGTAATAGTAAAACGTAAGACGTCAGACGTAATAGTAATAGTAAGAGTAATACATTTGATAAAAGACTGGTGAGTAAGACAACCTCTCCTAGAAAAAACTGAAAAGAAAGGCCTTAAGAAAGAGAATAGATCCCTCAGGGATACGTTAGGAACCTTCCTCTTCTACTAAAATCTATCTTTAAGACCAGAAAGAGATACTCTTTATATTTCTACATAATAACTGTCTCTCCTTACCGGAGGCTCCCCATTTCCAGTCCCAGTCCCATTCGCAATCGCATCTGTTAGATCCTTACTCATTCTAAATACCCCGAGTGGTTTACAGAGAGAAGTTAGGAAACTTAACTATCCTTCTAAAGTGATCTTAAAACCAGGTAGAGACTTTCCCAAGAGAGGTTCACCGCTGATCTACTCCTTGTAGGGTAGTTTGCTCTGCTTAACACTTGGTTGACTGTGCGTGGCTCTTGCTTTTGTTATTGGGAAGCTCAGTGGTTTAATTATACAAGGTTTTTTTCTGTAAAGTGAATGGTTTGTGTGATTATCCGCTCAAGAGACTCGACTCTTACGGAGAGAGAAAGACTACGAAAGTACAATTAAAATAAACAGAAAAAGGAATTATAGACTTTTATTTTAAAAAAGAGTTCTTTTTATTTGTAGGTCGGTTATTTAGTGAATGGACTCTTACGGTTACTCTTAATCGTACAGTTAATCTAATTATGAGTAGATGGTAGGGGGTTTTATAATAATATATATTTCTTTTATTTTCCAGCAGCACTTTCCAGTACGGCTACCTTGCTATGACTTTTGAGATGTTACTCATACAATATCGCCAAACTCTTCAAGTTAATTGCTTCTAAGCGGTTTTCTACTATTTATACTTTTTACTTTATAAATAGAGAATTCTGTTTATAAGAGTTAATAAAACTCTAAAGATAAAACCTTAAAAATAAACAAACCCGATACGCACGACTAAAGTCTTGCGAACGTGCCAAATTCAAAGTAATAGGGTTGAATTTTCTTATTTTTAATTTAGAAGGTGAGAAACTCGCCTCTGTCCAACTACGATCATACAAGCTCCTTCCCAGCGACAGACAGTTAGTTCATCTCGGATTAAAAGTTCACCGTTGCGTAGTGATCAACGATTACTCGAAATTCCTTCTTCATGCCTCCGAGTTACAGGAGACAATCTGCTATTTTTTTTATTAAACTAGCTTTCTTTAATGATTAGCTTTGCCTGTGTGCCTCCTTTGTGATTTAATCAGGATAATCGATGCCCTGTTAATTGGATCCCCAGAAAAGAGAGATGCAATTGATTAAGATTAATTTTTATTAAATTTTCAACGGTAAAAATGTTAATCTGAAATTTTTAGGTTTAGATCTTCCATTTTTGTAGGCGAGGTTTTTGCATCACTTTGTAAAAGCTTTTGTGGCACATGAGACATGGAAAATCAGATTTAGCTTACAATTTGAACTTATTGGTGGTTTTTATACTTCTATTTTTCTATCTAAATTCATACCATTTACTATTTTTTTAATTTTGCTTAAACCTTCGGCATTTAAATGCTCTTTATTTTTTAACAATAAAAAAACTTTGTGGAAATCCTCAAAGTCTAATCTTTTTACTCCCAAAACAGGATATTTTAGAAAAAAAGGTATTACTTTATTTTCAACATCTAAACTGTTTTTAATTTGAAGTTGTGAACTATTATTTATTAAAGAACTATGAACAGAGACACCTTGATTGAAGTTTACACTATTTAATGAGATTTGTTTATTGCCGATTATTTGCTTATCTTTAGGTTTAGTATTAGATTCTGCTAACTCTAAAGGTAATTGAAAATTTAAGTTACTAAAATAATTAGACATACTGACTAATAAGACTGTGTCTCTGCTATGTAATTTTGTACTAAAAATTAATCTTACTCTTTCACCTAACTTATTATTACTTTTCTCAATAGAGACACAAAAACTAGAATCTCCTGAGACGAATCCAGAGACCCAATGTGGGTCAGGTATTTCAGGATAGGTATAGGCTGGTCTGTCTATAGGCACTATTTTGGGAAAAGCTATTTTTATTTCATCAGGCAATCCTTTATTTAAATTATATTTCAAACCTAAGATTTTTTCAAGCCCTTGAAAATTTAAATGTTCTTTTTGTTTAATTAATTTGTAGCATTGTTCAAATAATACAAAATCAGAATGTTTAGCACTTATTAAAGGGTATTTCTTAAAATGATTTATAACTACTTGTAATTCTTGTAAATTATCGACTCTAAATATTGCGGAAGTTTTACTATTTTTTCTTACTTTACCCACACCTAAGGTTTGTTGTATTAGTTTTAATAATTCAATATCTTTGATGTGAAGATGAATCGAAAAATTAGCAGTTACTCTCCATTTTAAATTAGACTTTGCATCTTTATAAATAGAAATAATAAATGATCCTTCAGCATCTGAAAACCCAGTTATAAACCAAGGATTTATTAATTGCTGATTAGATATAATAGAATAACATCTATTAATAGTTTGTTTAGCAGGGATTCTGACTTGATAATTTCTTTCGAAACCCATTAGAGTATACCTTAAGCTTCTGTTTGGAAAAGTTATTTGAACTTTATTTAGAAGCCAACTACCGTCTACTCGTTGCTCTTTTACAGACTTTCTAATATATAGATCTGATTTAGATCCGCGATTACCCATTTCGCTTTCGCTCATCTTATGAATTTTTACCTTACATGAATTATTAGTTCATCCACTTATAATCTTTCGAATATAGCTTGGTATCCTAAGTGTTAGGGTGTCCCCGGAATTTGATAGTTTTAGCCAAATTAGTGTTTTCCCATAACACTTATCAGCCCAGAACATAAGGGCCATAATGACTTGTCTTAGCCCCAAAATTACAATCTCATCAATCGTAAGTTTGCTAAGAATTAATTAGCAACAGGGATTTCGCCCGTTAGTGGAATTAACCTAACTTCTCAAAACACGAACTGACGACAGCCATGCAACACCTGTAAACGCACAATCTAATTTATGCTAATACTTTTTCACTCCTCTTCACTTAGTATTAGGGATTTATTTTTAGATTATGTCTCATATCCACTCATAGTGATTATAATAATGAATATTATAAGTTTATCTATGCAACTAAAAGTCGTAAAGATTAACCTAGCCTTATTATCCGAAAAAAGTCGAATAGTTTGGCCCTGTATTTGAGTTTCAATGGCTATTCAAGAACTGGTAAGATTTTACGCGGACTATCGTATTAATCTACATGCTTCACTCCGTTTGCTCCGAGACCGACTAATTTTTTTGCTTTCAGTTTTGCAACCGTACTCGCAAGGCGGAATGGTTTCTGCGATAGCTGCACCAGTACCCTCCTTGAGAATACCGATTACCATTCATATTTGACTGTGAGGAGTATCTGGGTATCTAACCGTGGAATCAGAGCTTCACAGCTGTTCTTCCACAAAGAACCGTACGTGCGACTTTCACCGCATACGGCTCAAGCAATTCTAATTCTAATTCTTATTCTTATTCTTATTCTTATTCTAAAGAGAGATTCTTACTTATCCTTCCTATGTATATATATCTAGGCGATTGATTGCCGATAGTTCTATCAGAAAAGATTTATTCTAATTCTATTATTCGGAGAGAGAGCTTTATAATTTAATTAAATTATTGTTTATACTCGGGACAAGTAGACTTCCCAGAAACAGTTTCAGTTTAGAATCACCCTTACGTAAGTCTGCATCCTTTCAGAGTAGCTATTTCTTATTTGTAAAAAGAGTTTCAGTTTAAGTCTCAGTTTAAGTTTAAATAAGAGCCTATCTATTACATTATATAATAGCCTTCGCTTTTTACGTTGTCTTGTTTCCTCTAATCGTTGAGTAGTCATTGCTAACTACCTTGCTAGATCTGTTAACCTTGATTTAAAGGGGTTATCTGTTAGCTATTAACCCTTATAAAAAGGATTAGCTGTTTAGGAGTTATTTCCCTTCAGAGAGTTTCCCTATTTAAATAAAAGAAAATTTTAAAATAGCCGATTATAGGAGTTTCCCTGTTCCTATTTAAGTACGTGATAGTCTTCTTTAGGTTCCTACTTTGATTCTATAACCATTTGTCCATCTGAAAATCACCAAGGACACGTGATCACCTAGTTATTAGAACCTTTAATTACATAGGTTCGATTTCTCTAACCATTGAAAACAGTTCAAAAAACATAAACAAATAATCGATTAGATTTAATTAATTTATGAATTTATACCTTAAGCTTTAAACTAGTTCGTTACCTAGGCTAGTCTATTAAGGCGAACTATAATAAGATGGATTATTATACGGAGTGACTCCGCAATACTTAAATAAGCTTATCAGGTCGCATTTTAAAATCCTATTCCATGCCCTCACCTTCGTCTCTGAGCGTCAATCTTTTGTTAGATAAAAAGCTTTCACCTTTAGTACTCCACCCAGTCTATGCGGATATTACCCCTAAACTAGGTATTATTTTAATTATCCTCCTCTAGATTCTAGTTTTTTGTGTGAAAAAACCGCCTACTTACCCTTTACGCCTGTTCAAGACGAATAACGTTCGCGTTTCTGGCCTTACCGAGTCTTCTGGCACCAGTGCTTTGGACAACACTATAAGATAGTTCTATCATTGTTAGATTCTATCTTTTAATCGGGAAAGAATTTTTTGAATTCAATTCCCGACTACTTCAGTTAGCTAGTTCACTCTTGCGAGCATTGACTAATATTCTTGACTGCTGGTAGCTAATTCTACTTGGGGCTTTTCAGACCCAATGTGGCCAGAGGCTCTGTTAAGCTTGGCTATTGATCGTAGGCTTGGTAGGCTTTTACCCAACCAACTACCTTTAAACAAAATAAATCGAATCTTATAGCGGAAAAATTCCTTTTTATAAACCTTTAGCTAGACTGATTATTCAGAAAGAAGATTAAAATTAAATTAAAGTTATTCCTGGTTTTGCTAGCCCTTACCTTTCTTACGGCAGGAGAAATGGGGGTTATCAGATTTATTGTCTTTTAGAGTCTAGTTTAGTGATAGGTTACGAGACCTAGTTGCTCCGGCCGAAACCAGTATGGATAGGCATGTACTTTTACCACTAACGAGACTTCTTACTTAACTATCCCTAATCTACTGAGACTATAAGGTATCATATTTATCATTACTCACCTGTACACCTTATTCCTTTCAGAGCTATGTTTAGTTTAGAGAATATAAAATATCCTTTTTTCTAAAATAGATTATAGTAATAACGATTCGCATGTCTTAAACTACTGAATAACGTTCATTCTGAACCAAAATTAAATTCTTATCTTGCCTTGAATCACAATAATTTAAAATTTGAACTTTTCCAGTTCCAGTTTTATACTTAACATTAATTGAATTATTAATATTAACATTAATTGGATCTTTTACTATTACTATTTAGATAGTTGGTGAAGTGAAAGATTTGGCACTTAGACTAGTTTTTTATTTTATTGGACTTGTGTATTTGCATCTTGCAATTTTTATTTATTTCCTCTTATAATTTACGCTGTTTTGGTTTGTATAACGGTGTTTTTGTAAATGGAACAAGGTAACTGTTAGTTTTTAGTTCTTAAGTTCTTAGCTTTTAGGGGGGCTGTGTTTTGGGTTCTGTAGAGTTGTTTTGGCTTCTGTAGAGTTGTTTAGAGTTGTTTAGAGTTGTTTTGATTTGTTTAGATTTCTTTAGTTTTGTTTAGTTTTTTTAGAAGTAGATAGAGTAGGTAGAAAGAAGTGTAGAAAACTAAGAGTACTAAGTGAAGAATGATGAGTAAGAGTAGAGTTAGTGAAGGTAGGGAGTAATTGTATTCATACGTTAAGGAGTTGTATTTAGTTTGTTAGATTGTTCTGTTTGTAGAAAGGTTTTGTTTGTTGGTTTTTTGTTTGGAGGACCTACTTTTGTAAGTTCTTTTGTTTCTAATTGAAGGATACCCACTGTTATTTGGAAATTATTTGATTTTTATAACTGTTATTCTTAGAAATACTATTCTCATTGAGAAAGGAATCTTTATTAACCCCCTTGAGAAAGGAATCGGTATTAACCCCTTTGAGAAAGGAATTTGTATTAACCCTATTGAGAAAGGAATTTTTATACGGTATACGGTAGGGAGAAATTGGTTGATCGATTAGACCATGGGCTCGATTTATTAAGGTTGTTGATAGATAGCCTATTTATATTAGGGGTTTGTATTCTTAAACTGAAACTATTTCTTATTAGGAGATTTAATCTTAAACGGAAGGTTTAACTTAAACTGATACTTAATCTTAATGTTAAAGAGAAGGATAAAGGACCAGATAGTAGTTACTAGAATAGAATAGAATAGCCTAGCATAGAATAGCATAGAATAGCATAGAATAAGAATAGAGGGGTCTTGGTTGGATAAGGTGAATTTTTAATATTCCTCTCTAATGGTATAAAAACTTTTCCTGGTACTAGGGTAATGGAGTGTATTGGATTGGTTGTATTTATATTAGAGCTTCGCTTATCTATTTTTATAAATCCAGATTAGTATAAAGAATAAAGATCAGTTACTCGGAGAGAGAGCCTATATTTGCCTATAGATAGTGACAGAGAGAGAGTAGTCTACTTTTTATGGTTATTTTTACTTTTATTGTTATTTTTATTGTTATTTTTATTATAAGGAAGACTCGTTCGCTAGGGCTTCTAGCCACCGTTAGTGAGGTTCTGGATTGTTAGTTATAGAGCGCTAGGGCTTCTAGACAGCATGACTCTGTATTTTTAGGGGACTTTTCTATCAGGCTTTATTGCAGACAAAGTTTTATTGTTTTATTGTTTTATTCTGTTATTCTGTTATTCTGTTATTATTTTATTCTCTTATTATTTGATTCTGTTATTCTGTTATTATTTGATTCTGTTATTATTTGATTCTGTTATTCTGTTATTGTTTTATTGTTTTATTGTTTTATTGTTTTATTGTTTTATTGTTTTATTTAAAGTAAGGGGGTTAGTTTAGGCTAAGGTTGAAGAGAAAGGTGATTACTATCGTTCATTTAACCAAAGTAAATAGCGTAAAGAGAGCTAGAGTGAATTAAATCTAAGATAGTATTAGGTATAAACCCAAACACAAGTGTAGGTATTAATAAAGAGATTAATATAAAATATTCTCTTCTGTTGATATCTTTGAATGGAGGGAAATAAGGAGAGTAATTTCCATAAGATAATCTATTAAATAATAACAATGAGTAACAAGCAGAAAGTAAAATAGAAGTAGCACCAATAATAGCAATGATAGGGTTAGTTTGCCATATTCCCATTAAAGATAATTGTTCTCCAAGGAAGTTCAGAGTCAAAGGAATTCCCGTATTAGCTAAAGTGAAGAAAAAGAATAAAATAGTAAATACCGGCATATAAGTAGCTAATCCTCTTATATAGTTAATAATTCTAGTTCCAGTTCTATCATAAATAACTCCACCTACGCAAATAAATAAAGCTGGACTTACCCAACCGTGAGCTAAAGCTAATAAAAGAGCTCCTTCATATCCAATTATAGTATTAGAAAATAGTCCTAGTACTACTACTGCCATATGAGCTACACTACTGTAAGCGATTAATCTTTTAGTATCTTGTTGTACGATTGTAGAGAAGCTTGCATAGATTAAAGTTACTATTGCTATTGTTTGTATTAAAGGACTGAAATAATGTGTTGCTTCAGGTAACATACCTAAAAGAACTCGTATGTAACCATAGGTAGCTAGCTTTAAAACTGTAGCGGCTAGTATTATAGACCCAGCTAATGGAGAATCTCCATGTGCTTTAGGTAACCAAATCATAAAAGGATATAAAGGTGTTTTAACCGCAAAAGCAATAAAAAATCCTAACCATAAAATGTATTGATACTCAGGGCTTATTCCATATAAAGAGATTAATTGGAAATCTACTGTACCTAAGTGACTTAAAATATATAAGATAGCTAATAACATTGGAAGGCTCCCAGCTAGAGTATATAAAAACAAGAAATTAGCCGATCTAATTCTATCTTTTCCGTGTCCAAAAAGGATTATCACTAGAAATAAGATAGGTAGGATACTTTCGAAGAATATATAGAATAATATTAAATCTAAAGATACAAAGGCACAAATCTGTAGACTTTCTAATAATAAGAAAGAGATTAAGAAAAATTTAAGATTTTGGTTTATACTTCTAAGATTAGATAAAATTGCAATAGGTGTTACAAAAGTAGTAAGTAAAACAAAAATTAAAGAAGTAGCATCAATTCCAAAATTGAAAGTTCCTATTTGACTAGATACAAATTGATATTGACTCGTACTTGAATCAAATAAAAACCATAAATTTATAGAAACAAAGAAGTTTATTAAAGAAGTGATTAAAGCGATATTTTTCATCTGAAGTTTACTACTTTCGGATGTTGAGGATAAAGGTAATAATAGTATTGAACCTATTATAGGTATTAATATTAAAGAGAGTAACATGTTAGTTGTTGTTGTGTTAGTTTTTCTTGTTTGTTTTTAATCTTTCTTACCCCCTTTTTTATTTTTATTTGACATTTTTTATGTAGACCTTTAGGGGTTATTCGGTGTTTAGAGATTGATCGAGTTTATTAGTCTTATTCGTTGTCCTGGACTCTTTTAGAGGAGGCTTTACTGGTTATTGTTCCTTTTGTAGGCCTTCTACGGTTGAAAGGGACCCTCTAGAACTTAAAGATAAAATTAAAGTTACAGTTAAAGAGACAGTTAGAGTTAGATTAACAGTTACAGTTAAAGTTAAATTTAAAGTGAAGTTACAGTTAATATTAATCCGACTAGCAGAGAAAGAAAGCTGTTCAGTTATATTCATCTTCATCTTCATCTTCATCTTCATCTTCAACTTCATCTTCAACTTCATCTTCATTGGTTAGGTGCTATTAAGATCGATTAGATTTGATTAATTTTATTTTTATTTGTGTTTATGTTTATGTTTATGTTTATGTTTAGTAATCTTCATTGGTTAGGAGCTATTAGGGTCGATTAGATTTGATTAATTTTATTTTTATTTATGTTTATGTTTATGTTTATGTGTATGTTTAGGTTAGATTTATTTGGAAAGACTCTGTGTCTGTGTCTGTGTCTGTTTATTTTTCTGTTTCTTTTATAGCTATTTAAAGGTCTATTCTAATTCAAGGTTAAAAAGAACATTTCTATTTAATATCTAATATCTAATTTTTTTGTGTTATTTGTTTTACTTTGATTATTTTTTTTATTGTTAGATTAGTGTAGGGTGAGGGGCTACTATCAGGCACGATTGATTTTAGTTGTTAGTGGTTAGTGGTTAGTGGTTAGTGGTTAGTTGTTATTCGGTTATTTGTTAGTTGTTAGTCCATTAAACTAACAGAAACTTTTAGTTATTAGTGGTTAGTGGTTAGTGGTTAGTCCATTTAACTAACAGAAACTCTTAGTTATTAGTTGTTAGTGGTTAGTGGTTACTGGTTAGTACTTGAAACTAACAGAAACTCTTAGTTATTAGTTGTTAGTTATTAGTTATTAGTTATTAGTTGTTAGTTTTATTTTAGGACAGAAATTAGTTAAGTGAAGTGAAGTTAAGTGAAGTAAAGTTTAGTGAAGTTTAGTTTAGTTTAGTTTAGGTTTTAAGGTTGAGGTCTATTTAATTAAGATGAAACTTTAAAATTAAAAAGAATTTAAGAAGAGATAGTAAACAAGGATTGTTAATTAAAATTCGTAATGATAATTTAGTAAATAGTTAGAAGTTTTTAGTCTATATTTGTTAGTCGGTTAGTAAATACTATACTTCTTAATAGATTAGTTAGTTCCTTAGTTGAAGGTTTAATTATTTGTAACTGGCTTCTAGAGGATAGATTATAGGTAAGAGAGGGTAGCTGAGAGCGGAGAGCTGATAGCTGATAGCTTCTAACTGAGAGCTTCTAGTTGATAGCTTCTAACTGAGAGCTTCTAGTTGGTAGATGAGAGATTCTATTGCCTAGAGAGATATTCTGTAAGTGTCAGTATATTTTAGTTAAGTCTATTATATTTTAGTATAGTATAGTATAGTTTAGTTTAGTTAAGTGAAGTTTATTTTAGTTTAGTAAAGTTTATTTTAGTTTATTTTAGTTTAGTTCAGTAGGGGATGGTCCGGTAGTTATTGTGTGGTAGTTCTGTGTCTGTGTCCTATGTCCTATGTATTGTGTGGTAGGGTATTGTGTGTATTGTTTTGTTGCTAGTGTATAGTTTGGTATTTTATTTATTTATTGTATAGTTATGTTTTGTTAAGTAAAGTAAAGTTAAGAGAATTTAATTTAAGTTAATTTAATTGCATTTAATTGAATTTATTTTTCATTTTATTGAATTATTTTATTTTTGATTGATTGTTTTATATTTTTATTTTTTTATTGATTGATTGATTTAGTGATTGGTTTATTTGATTGATTGGATGGTTGAAACTGTTTCTATTTATTTAATGGTGTAATTTTTTATTATTTTTATTTTTTAATTTATGAGAGTTTGTCCTTATTAATTAACATTTATAAGATTCTAGTGTCAGTGAGTGGGGTTTATTATTATTATTATTATTTTAGATTTTTCCTCAGAGAGGTTTAGGGATTCTAGGTTATAAGGGACCTTTCTAATTAAAAGTAACAGTAACCGAAATTGTAACAGTAATCGTAAGAGTAACCGTAACCGAAACAGTCCCCGTCACCGTCCCCTTAACCGTAACAGTAACAGAAAAGGGTAACAGTAATAGTAACAGAGCTGGTAACAATAATCGTGAAAGTAACCGTAACCGTAACCGTAACCTTGAAAGGGACAGAAACAGTAACCGTAATAGTAACAGAAATAGTAACAGTTACACCTACCCTGACCATGAAAGAGAAAGTGACAGTAACCGTGAAAGGGACAGTGAAAGTTAAATTTAAATAAACAGATACAGTGACAGTGACAGTGACAGTAACAGTAAATTTAAAACTAATGGTAGCCTTCTACATTTCCCGAGCTATTGCTAGCCTTCTACTTTCCAAGAGCTATGGGGAGCCTTCTACATTTACCGTGCTAGGGGCAGCCTTCTACGTTTCCTGAGCTAAGGGTAACAGTAACAAGATTATAGGTTTATTTAGAGAGGTAGGCGTAGGGAGAGGGAGACCGAGTATCGAGAAAGGGGTTTATTTATTTAATTATTTAATTATTTAATTATTTAATTATTTCTTTTTTTAATTAGTTATTTATTTAATTATTTAATTATTTAATTATTTCTTTTTTTAATTAGTTATTTATTTTATTATTTTATTTTGTGATCCCTTTTTTATCCCTTTTTCTTGTTCTACCACTTTTTTATTTTGGGTTCTCTGTTTTTATTAGGATCCTTTCTTCGTAAGGCGCGAATTTGTGAATTTCCCATTGTTTTCCTTAGTTTGGGCGATTTGGGGATTTTAAGGGTTATTTTTTGTAGGCTGGTTACTTTTTTTATTGGTTTTAGTTCTGGTTTGTTTCTATTTAAGATTTAGTTTGACTTAGTAAGGGAGGTAGGGAGGATTGTTAGATTAGCTTTATTTTAGTTTCTATTATTTGTAATTGTTAATGTTAATGTAAATGTAAATGAAGATAGTCACTTTAAATGTAAATGTAAATGTAAATGTAAATATAATTGTAAATGTAAATGTTTAGATTAAATAGGGAGACTCTTAGGGGAGGTAAGGCGAAAGGAACTCGTGTTTATTTAAGACGTAATTAAGAATTATTTAATTATTTATTAAATACTGCACTCTAACTCTCAGTCTAACTATCACTCTCAGTCTAGTGGGGGTAGGTCCTGTTTATAACGACTGTATATTAAGTGACCGGTTTGGGATTCTTTTATTATGATTTATTTATTATGATTTATTTATAACGTTTTAGGTACTTATTTTTTTAGACCTCTCTAGATTAGGATTATCTGGGCGACTGTTTATCCGGTGTGGTTATTTTGTTGCTAGGTCTAGGTCTATTTCTGGGTATTACCTTGTATGCAGAGATAGTTTTTAGTAGTTAGGTACTCTGTTTCTCCCTGTTTATAAGCTGTTTTCCTGTTCTATCGTACTGTTCTATCCTAGGCGGTTAAGGGGAATTTTGGGCTAAGGGTTGGCTGCGAAGGATTGATTCCTTGTGGCTGACGGGGGTGGACGGGAGGGCGCTTGGAGAGCTAAGAGTGTTTAACAGACTCGGAAGAAAATTTCTTTGTATGATTTAAATTTGAAGATTGAAGATTTAAGATGGAGATTTGAAGATTTAAGATTGAGGATTGAAGATTTTTAGTAGATATATTTATATTTATAGTTATATTCTTAGTTATAGTTATACTTATAGTTATACGTTATATTTATATTTAGATTTATATTTATATTTTGTTAGTAACTAAGATTCTAAGAATTAATTAATTAATTAATGATTGAATTGTAGGGGTAAGGTAGGAGATAAGGTTAAGGATAGAAACTTTACTTGTTCTTCTTCTTGTTCTTCTTGTTCTTGCTCTTGTTCTTGTTATTGTTCGGTTACTAATTGTTAAATGGAAGTCCTCATTTTTAGTCTCAGTTAAAGTGTTTTCCTAGTTACAGGGTGAGATTCGAGGATCGAACTCGAGTACTCGTTGCCACAAAACGATATTTTGCCAACTAAATTAATCTCACCTCTTTTATAGTTATAGTTATAGTTACGGTTAAAAAAATAAAATTAAATTAAATTATAGCTTATTCTATTCTATGAAATTATATATTTTCTATTTCATCCTGGGCACTAACCACCAAAAACCAATAGTTTTTATTTGGACTTATAAATTATTAGCTACTCTAGTTTCTATTTGTAATTTTTAGAAGTTTTTAATTTTAGTTCTCACAAAACCATTTTTCTGTGCTCAAGGGTGCTAAGTGATTTTTATTTAGTTCTTTTTATAGTACTGGCCGACTCTATGAGACTATTCTAATTTTTTATTGTATTTATTTTGTAGTTGTATTTGTAAAGGGGTTTTCTTACTATATCCTTATAGGCAATAAAAGAAAGACTAAATATGAAAAAACATAAAGCTAGAAAACTGAAACTATTAAAGAGAGTTACATGGTTATTTGATACTCCTTTCTTTAAGAGCGGAGCAATATTAAATTTATTTTTTTTTTTGTTTGTTTAAAGTAGAGATAGTTTCAAAAGAGGGATTCTACTTAGACACCTCCTTATTGTTTTTGTCATTTAAGTCTAATAAAGTGTTTTCAATTAACCCTATTATAGGAATGAAAGCTAAGAACCATGCAAAGTACAAGGCCGTAGCTACTTGTCCAATTTCCACATAAGGATATTCAGGGTGTTGAGATCCAAGGAACATTAAGATAAGGAAGATTCCAATGAAAGCAAAGAAAGCTATTTTCATACCTGGTCTAAATTGATTTCCTCTAATTCTTGATATATCTGTAAGAGGTAAAATTAATAAAATTAATAAAGAAGCAAACATAGCGATAACTCCTAATAATTTATTAGGAATAGATCTTAATATTGCATAGAAAGGTAATAAATACCATTCAGGAACGATTGAAGCAGGTGTAACCATAGGGTCCGCTGGTATATAGTTATCAGAATGACCAAGTAAGTTAGGATAAAAGAAAACAATAACAGATAAAGCTAAGAAGAAAGCAAATATTGTTACGAGATCTTTATAGATAAAATAAGGGTGCATAGGCATACGATCCGCATTAGCATTAACTCCATTAGGGTTTCCAGAACCGTGCACATGTAGCATTTTTTATTAGCATTTTATATTTAATTTATATAACATACTAGGATGCATATATTTTTTCACTAATTCTATAACCAAAGGCATTTGTTTTTTTGAAATATATAAAATATTTTGTAATTTTTCTCTATTAGCTATATGAATTGTTACTATTAGGCCAAATTTATTTCCCATTACTTCTACTAGTAATTTTAGTTCTTCAATAGAAAAAGCATTAGTATGTAATTTTAAACCAGAACCTGAAAAACTACCATCATCCATAATTCAATAAGCTAAACTCACTGGTGTTATAAAGTCTGCTATATTTTTAGGAATAATTTTTTTACCTGTACTAGTATAAAATAATTCATATAATTCATTAAAACAAGGTAAAGCTAAAGTAGTAAAACTGAGACTATATCTAAGCTTTCCTGTTTGTTTATCATCTAGTTTAGTTCATTTAGGGGGAGTTAATACAAATTCTTGAAATATTGCATATAAATGTAATAAATAAGAAGCGTTTTTAGTCCCCTGTCTAAAGACTATTCTAGCATTTGCTTTATCAGAAAATCTTCTCATGTGAGCATCTCCTAGTATACTTCCAATTAAGACTTGTTTTAGAAAAGGATCTAATTTAAATTTAGATCTTTCTAGCTTAGTTAATCTTTTTTTTAAGGCTATGCTACTAGAGTGAAAAAAGTTTTTTGAAATATAAATATGCTATTAAACACTATATCTTTCAATATAGATTGGACTATATCATTACCCTGAAGATTCTTATACAGAAATAAATTTAAATTGATTATTCGTTAATAAACTAGAATAGTTAACCAATTTGAATAAAAGATAGTATAATATAGTAAAGTACCGTATAGTATACTATAAAAAGGGGTATCAAGCGTGTAGTCTCTAAGGAACCTACTGTTGTTTTTTTTGGTTTCAAACCTATTTAATTTTAATATTTTTATTTGTAAACAAATTTTATTTGTGAATATTGAATATAGAATATTGGATAATTGTTAGGTCTAAACTTTTCTGTTTGTGTACGTGTAAACGTAAATTTGTAGGTTTCCTGCTGATTGTCCATTGTATGATCTTTAAGATTGTTACTTTAATTGAAGTACTTAAAGCTTTAGGAGATTCCAGCATTTAGCTTGATGCTGATTATACTATTCCTAATATAAAGGCCCTACATTTGAGCGAGTAAGTGTGCAACAGCTAAAGCCGCTAATACAAAAGGTAATAAGTAATGTAAAGAGAAGAATCTATTAAGAGTGGCATTACTTCAATTATGTTGGTTACCCCAGTAGTGTAGTGTAGTGTAGTGAAATAACAGAATTTACGATACTACTCTACTTTTCGTAACACTCAACAACTTCCGTTGTTGTTCGGACTATATCTTGATCTGTATTCCTGACTATTTAGTTTTTAGTATTTTCTGTTTAGTTCTTAATTTGTACTTTTTAGTGTTTACTATTTAGTCTTTACTGTTTACTGTTTACTGTTTACTATTTAGTATTTACTATTTAGTTTTTAGTACTTAGTATTCAGTATTTAGTATTTAGTATTTAGTATTTAGTAAATAGAATTTAGGAGAGGTGATGGAAATTTTATTTGTTTTTGAGTATTCGGCTGGAATTTTAAGACTCTTATATCTAGAGATAGAGCTTAGTCTTGTTAGCCATTCTTCATACTGTGTTTTTTTATGTCCTATTAGTTTTACAGGATTGTTATGAAGAAAATTGATAATAGTTTCTAGGTCTATTAAACTGGTTACTTTTAATTTAAAGTGATTAGTTTTTTTATCTTCATATCCTTTAGGTCTGAAAGATAAATTTGTTCTAATAGCTTCTATTAAAATAGGCGCATTAGTTTGAGAAATTTCAAAACTAGCTACTAAAGAGTTATCAGCCGCAGGTTGATATATTGAAAAACATCCCTCGGCCTCAATAAATCCTATTAGCCAATATTTAAAGTAAGGTTTTTCTAACATAGCTTCCATTGTGTTAAGAGGTTCAACAGGTCGAGTATATTGAATTAAATCTTTAGAATTTTTAATATCATTTAGTAATGTTTCTCTAAATCTTAAGTAATCATATTGTTTATTGGAAAACATTGGATATTTATAAAAAATTGGCAGTATAACAGAGATTAAATCAGATTTTTTTCTAACTCGATACATCACTCTATTTCTAGACTTTGTTGAGATATGAACACTTCCTACTCCTAAAAATTCTTGTAGTTTTTCAATTAATTGTATATCTCTAGAATGTAATTCTATTCCAAATTCATATTTAACAAAATTTCCATTTTTGGTTACTGAGAACCAACCATCTCCTTCGATTAAACCGACTAAATAAGGAAAATAAAGATCTCCTGTGTTTAGTCTCTGAATAGCTTCAAAATTCGTTTTACTGGATTTAGTTGATTTTTTAGCTACTGCTGATATTCCCCGTGTTGTAGGCTTTTTCACGACTAAGAGATCTCTTCTTGTTACGTATCCTACTCCGTAGGTTATCCCAGCATTTGACAGGATTTTTATATCCTCAGATATAACGCATCAGTTTACGGAGAATCCCAATTACTTCCAATATTTTCATATTGGATTAGACTATACCTTCAACTCAAGTCAAATATTAGATTATTTTTGTTACCTTTCTATTCGATATTATAGGACTGGTATTGTATTCTATTCTATTGTATTCTATTAATGAGAAAGCTTTTGTTTCTATCGAACTTAGCTTTTAGGCTTAAAATTTAATCATCATTTGTTGGAATGCTTGAGTGCTGACGTGTTATCGATTCTGTAATAATAAAATCAATCTCTTCTTTCGAATCAGTCGTTACAGGGCTAATAAAAAGGGTAATTTTGTTACCTAGTGATTAATTATAATTCACTTATTCCTACGATTTACAGCTTCCCACGGTATTCCCTTAGATGCTATTACTATCCTTAGGGTTCACCGTTAGCATTATTTTCAACTAGTAGTGTTGTTAATAATACCGACCTAATACCTGAATCTCCCTAGGGGGAGGTAGGTCCAGTCATGAGTCAGATTTACAAAGAATTTCACAATTCTTCAGGGCAAATTATTCACCCCATATAAGTTCAACTAGGTCTTGTCCAAAAACAGGGATAGCAGATAACAAGTTAGTAATAACTGTTGCCAAGTTTTAAATTAAGCATTGTAGTGTTTATTTGAGCCACTAAGATCTATTTCTAATTGAGATCTTGTTTTCAATACTTAATCACGTTTTTTACTTTATATTTAGCTACTTTTTTTACTTTGCTTGCTATTTTTATTATTCTTAATTGATTTTATCTTCTGTGATCTTATATAACTATAAATATAAATATAAATATAAATACTATTATAAATATAAATATAATTTGAATATTCATTAATACTCGGGACTACCGTTCCAATTTAAGATTTAAAAAGATAGGGTTATCAGGGACAGAGTCTCTCTCTGCAGTTCCTGTATCAATGGCAATAATTATGTATTTCTAGGAGAGATGGGGAACATAACTATTACTTATAACTTAGAACCTCTCCCTTATAACTTATCACTTATAACTATCTGGGGTAGGACTTTTAATTAAAACCAGTTCCTAGGAGCAAGGTGTTAGTAGTAATAAGGTTTAAGAAGAATAGTGAGGTCTTGGTCGGATAGAGAGATTCCCACAATTCAAGAAATTAAATGAAATTACTGGTTTCTATTCGACACTACTGTATAGATAGGGCTATATAGGAGAGAGAAGGTAAATGTCAGTGAGTCCTAAACATAAAAAATAAAAAATAAAAAATAAAAAATAAAAAGATAATAATAAAAAAAGGACAACAACGCGAAATTGTAAAGCTAATCTGTAACATTTCAGTAAAACCATATGACATACGATAGTTTGCTCGTATGCTAAAACTCCGACTGTACATTAAGCATATAAATTTACGTAATAAAAGATATATACCCATCGATGTTCCAGTCTGTAGCGATCGTATCTCCCTCCTTAATTCTTTATATTAATACAATTACTAATAAGGAAGAGATATAACCGACGGTCTTGATACAAAACAATATCTTTGACCTGTTTTCATCGATATTGCCAAATAAACAATATTTAATTTCATTTTTGTTTTAATTTCAATTAAATTTTAAAATAAGATTGAATAAGGAAATGTAACTTATTTATTAATCTTAATTTGTTATTTGACTATACTAATTATAATTCTAATTTATATTTCATTGAAGGATGAACGTAAGGTAGTACGATTTCACGTAGTAAAGGCATAGATTCTTTCCAAATATAAATAATATATTGATTTTCTTTACCCGCTGATTGTACACTAGCTTTAAGATTAAAATTATCATAAAGTACTTTAACTAGTAACAGACAATCAGAATAAGAAAAAGAATTAGTAGAGAATTTAAATCCAGAACTCACTTTACCTCCATCATCCATTATCCAAATGGCTAAGGCCAAAGGAGTAAGAAAATCCCCAATATTAGAAGGTACTTTTTTTTTACCATTTATATACCAAAGTTCATGAACCCAGTTAAAGCTAGTATAGGTCCAGGTTCTAAATCTAATAATCTTTCTTACAATACCTTTTTGCCCTAGTCTAGTATTTATTAAAGGTATTTGTGATGAGCAGTATCCTAATTCAGCTAAATAATTATGTAACCAAAGTAAATAAGAGGTATGTGAGCCTTCTTGGTAGAAATTAATTCGTGTTCCTTTATTTCTCTGTTCTGCATAACCATCTCCTAATAAACTTCCAAAGATTATAGAAAGTATATTTTTATTATGAGGACCTATTCGCTGCAGTGCTCGTATTTTTACTATTTGAGATTTTTTAATTTGAACTTTGGAATTAGTTATTTTACTAATATTATTAGAAGGCAATAAGTGAGAATAAGTGTTAATGTTACTATCTAGACATTCTTCATGTTTAATTGAAATATAATCATAGTATAAATAATTAGCATTTGGGGCTAATTCAGGCAAACCCCATAAAGACATTTGACCATAAGGTAAAACATACTAAACTTTCAATTTTAATTAAGGAAAAAGTATAACCCTTCATATTAATAAAATTAAAGGTATAATTAAATTTATAAAAATAAAAAATAAACAGTGGTTACTTAATTGTAACTGTAACTGTAACTGTAACTGTAAATTTAACTGTAACTGTCCCTTTAACTTTAAATTTAACTGTAAGTTTAACTTTAACTTTAACTTTAACTAAAAAAGATAGAATATCTTAAAATTTCGCATATTCTATTAACTACAAGTGGTTAAAAGTTACGACTGTGCATTAAGCATCATTTCAGACACCCATTAGTGACCCAGTCTGTCGCGATCATCTAGATAACCGACGATCTCTTATTATTATTCAGTTAATAATTTTAAATAAAAAGGAAATTAAATGAAATTAAACTAAATAAAAAATACTTTGATCGTTTTCACTAATATTGCCAAAGAAAAATAAGTTTATAAAAAGTATAAAAATACTAATAAAAATTAAATTTCTTCAATAACTCTGTCGAATTATTCCACTGTAAGAGCTATTTCCTTCTAGAAGTTACATATACTGTTGTTTAAACTAGTGGGACTATGATTAAAATAATAAGGTTAATCTTATAAAAGCCTTTACTCTGCGTTCTTATTAGAGAAATCCTTATGAAAAATTATATGGTGTTCTATTCGTTATAGTTTACCTTTAGAAACCCCTGTAAACAGTTTAAAGTACTTAAGGTGAATTTAGTAGGTTTGTTTATTAAAAATAATTAATTAGAATAGAATCAAATAAAATAGAATAGAATAGACTAGACTAGAATAAAGACAAAAGGAGTTATAGAGTTACAGCTTAAAATTTTCTCCTTATTAAACCATTTTGGGCTATGTTTAGTAACCCAGGAAAGCGATCTAGTTCTAATTTATTAATATAAAAGCTACCAATATTAATAATCTTGTACTCTATCTAGTTATTATTACCCAAGTGCTATACTTTGCACTCTTTATAATAAATTTCATTTAGAGCCTTGAGTAGTTATAATTCTTTGGGATCCTTCCCATTGACTTTACTTTACTTTACTTTACTTTACTTTTAATAAACCGAATTTCTCTTATTCTTATATTTATATTCAGTTATATTTAGGTTATAATAAAAATTTTTGTTTCTTTTTATCGAGAATTAAGAAAGCAAGAAAGTTAGTGAGAAAGAAAAATTAAATAACTAAGAACTCCGACTGTACATTAAGCAGCATTGCAGCCACCCATTAGTGACCCAGTCTGTAGCGATTGTTGTTATCAACCGACGGTCTTAAAATTGGTAGTATTTCTTTAACCGTTTTCACTAATATAGCCAGAATTAGTCTATTTTATAAAATATTAGACTAAACCCAACACCCCTGTAAAGGTGTTTCGACATTTCTATACCAAAACTCCCCATAGACAGGTGAATGTTTTGCCCTAATGTCGAGACTTTGAAAATACCCAATTAAATACCTAATTTATACTTCATGGTTTCTATGATATAAGGTTCTAGAATTTTACGTAATATCGGCATAGATTCTTTTCAAATAGATATTCTCCATTGATTAGGTTTTCCAGATTTTATAACCGAAGTTTTAAAATTATATTTTTTATTTAGTATACTAGCTAAAAATATACACTCCTCATAAGTAAAACTATTAGTTGCTAGGAAAATACCTTGACCTTTCTGGTAAGAGCCGTCTTGCATTATCCAATTAGCTAACCCTAGCGGTGTTAAATAATCACCTATAAAAAAAGGTACTTTTTTAATGGTTTTACCTTTTACATTTATATAAAAAGAATCATATATCCAAGTTAAACTAGAAAATGTAAATAAGCTTAATTTATAATTAAATCGGTTTTCAATTTTAGAAAGCTCCTCGGTTTCCTTACTTAAGGGTAACCCTTTTAAAGCGAATGGAGATTTAACTATTAAAGTAGGAACAGGTCGAGAACAATACCCTAAATTATAAAAAAGTAAACTTAAATAATGAATATAGGCAGTATTACTTATACTTTGCTCTATGTTAAATCTGACACTATTTAAAGATTTACCTGGTATTTTATCTGCCCAAAAATCACCTAAAAGACCTGAAATAATAATATCTAATATTTCTTTATTGTGTGGTCCTATTCTATTAATAGCTTTAGTTCTAGCTTTATTTATAGGTAAAAGAGCAGAAGTTATATCCGAAAAAGAAACCTTACTGTTAATTGTATTAGTTTCAACAGCAAGAGTTAGATCCTTAAAAGAAACCTTACTGTTAATTGTATTTAAATCGTAATATTCCCAATTTGGCCACAACTTAGCCATCATTAAAACTAAGATTATAACTCCTATAGACCATACTAATACTCTAGGAGATTGGTATGAACCATAGTATAAACCTCTAGCAACGTGAGCATAAACGAAGATGAAAAAGAAAGATGCCGTGTTTGCGTGCACGTATCTAATTAACCATCCGTTATTAACATCTCTCATTATCATTTAAGTTAAAAACATGTATCTTACCTTTAAATAGTTAAAAGATTTTAGGTTTTCCTAATTTCAATTTACGGTTCCCCCCTCACCCTCACCCCCATCCCCAATCCTCTGTTTAATTAGATTAGATTAGATTAGATTAGGTTATATTAAATTAGTTTAGATTAGATTGTATTATATTCTCTTATACTCTATTCTATTAGATTCTATTAGAGATTCTTAGATTAGTTTATATTATCTTATATTCTATGATATTCTATTAGATTCTATTAGAGATTCTTAGATTAGAATTTATTCTCTTATATGATAAGATAGGATATTCTATTAGATTAGATTAGATTAAATTAGATTCTATTCTGTTCTATTAGACTATAATATTCTTATATATGATTATTGTATACAGTTAGATTAGATTAAATTAGGTTATATTATCTTATCTTCTATTCAATTATATTCTATTAGAGATAATTAGATTCTATTCTATAAGATTAAATTAAGAGTAAACACTAAAATAGATAAGGGTATAGAAAAAAAATAGTTAATTAGTTAACTACTAAAAATCACTTAGAGGTCTCGTCTAGACAGCGGGGAATAACAATAAGGAAAGGTGGAAGTAACAGAGAAATTAGGTTAAAGGATAGAATAAAACAGTTTAAATCCCAACCTAAACTGAATCAATTTAAATAGATTGTATAGCCACTAAGCGAGTTTTCTTTAATATCCAAATAATCTGGAGATTAAGAGTTAAGACTTATTTTTTAACTGGGGTATTCAACTATTATATTTTTCTAATTTAAAGGAGGAGGTGTTAGACTTATTTTATTCTGTCATGTTTGTACAACCTTTCTAAGGGTTGATCGGACTATATCATCTCTTTATTTCTTTTTATAAACTTTCTTATGCGTTAGGAATTGGTTTGAATTGAATTGATTTGATTTGAGTGGATTTGATTGGAATGGATTGGTTTTATTTTTTTCCCTTCGTTAGAGGATTATTTTAGAAACAAAAGTTCTACGTTTAGTCTCTGAGGATCCCTATGTTTAATATTTAAGTTGAGAGTTTCAGGTAAGGTAATTATTAATTGTTATTATTATTGTTATTATTATTGTTATTATTACTTTTAAGAAAGATTTGTAGGTTTCCTGCTGATTGCCCAATCTTTTAAATTGTTACTGTTATAAAACGAGTATTAAAAGTTATTAGGGGTTTTTAGCATATAGTAGAGTTTAAAGAACACAAATAAGAGATATATTATGTTCTACACTGTTGAAAGCCATTTCAACACTAGGGCAGTAATGCATGGCTAAAAAGGCTCCTGTTAAGATTTGAATAATTAAACAAGTAGCTAGTAAAGAACCGAAGTTCCATAAGTAAGTTATATTTGCAGGTTGAGGAGAATCAACTATATAAGAATTCACTAATCTCAATAATACGTTTTGTTTTAAAAGTCTCATTTTTTATTTTTTATTTTTGTAAGTTTTGTTTTCTTAAAAAAGAATTTTTAGGTTTCTTACTGCTATTTAATTTTACTCTGGTTATTTCTAGTATGATTATGATTATTTCTTGATGTTTAACTTTTCACTTTTGTTTTTAAGCTTATTTAAGCTAATCTTTGACACATTTTTACTTTTCGCTCTTCAAACGGCTACTAAGGGGAAAGGTTTAGGTGTAGAAGTTGGTGTTAGTAAAGGCATTTAAATAGGATTAGTTCAAATAGCTTGTGTAAGCGTTATGTGTTTAAGTATTTAAGTATTTAAGTGTTTAAGTATTTTTGTGTTTATGTGTTTATGTGGTTTAGTTTATGTTTGTGGTTGTGTTTTGGTTGTCCGATATAGATCTATAAACTGGTAGTGGAACTGGTAGTGGAACTGGTAGTGGAACTGGTCTTGGTTTTATCTGTTTCTGTGTGTTAGGATCTGTTACTGTAAGTTTAAGTTTAAGTTTAAATTTAAGTTTAAGTTTAAGTTTAAGATTCAGTATAAGTAAAAGTGTCCGTTTAATTTTCAGTTTAAGTATAAGTGTCAGAGAAATAAATAAAAAACTAGGTAAATAAAAAAGTAATATGCAAGTCTTTTTATAGACTCAGATAGAAGATCTGGTTTGATTCTTAACAATACAATACAATACAATTAAGGTTTCAGTTATAGTTATTATTAGATTTAAGTTGTAAATGAAAGTTGTTATTATTTTATTTTTAAGTTTCCCCTGTTTAAGAGGGTCCCTGGTTATAGAGAGTAACTCCTAGGGTTTATAGGATAGAGAGGATTTGGTTACAGTTACCGGTAGTGAGTATAATAGATTTTCTATATAAATAAACCTATAAATAAAACTATAAATACTCTTAAAAGTTTCAGTTTGTTTGTTAGAGGGATGAGTTTGTTTGTTAGAGGGATGAGTTTGTTTGTCTGATTGTTTGATTCTGTGATTATTTGATTATTTGATTATTTTATTCGGTTATTCTGTGATTCGGTGATTTTGTGATTATTTGATTCTGTGATTCGCTTATTCGCTTATTCGGTGATTCTGTGATTGTTGTTCGGGAATGGTTTGTTGAGCGTATGTGTTTTTTTTATCCGTCTCCGTGTAAGATCCGTGCCTATTTTTCTCCCATTTCCGTGCCGGGCGCCTTAGGGGGCAGGGGCATCTGGAGATAGAACTTTTTTATGGTGTGGTTAGGATTGAGCTATTCGGGGAAAAGAGCTATTAGAGGTATCTATCTTTAGGGGCTCTTTCTTGTAGGTAATCGGTAGTATTTAAGGGGAGATTTATGTGTGGCTGACTGTTATTATTCTGTGCTATACTAGACTATACTAGAATATACTATACTTTACTATACTATAAAGAGGAGGGGGGTGTGAGGTAGGATAAGTAAGGCATTGATTAGGAGAGAGAGGTAATAGTAGCAAAGAGGTTTTGTTTAAGTGGATTGTAGTTACACTGTTCGGAGAGAAATGTTATTGTTTTAGTTTTTCTGTTAGTTATTGTTTTGTTGTTATTCTTCCTCTTTTAGGAAAAGTTGTTGTTACTAAGGGTTGTTTCCGCTACTTACAAACTTATATTTGATTGTTGAAGGGTTGAAGGTAGTGAAGGTAGGACTTATAAGGTATTCCGAAAGGACTGAGATAAAGCATTAGGATTAGGTTTAGATTAAGAATGGGATTTTAATTTTAGTTTTAGTGTTAGTCTTAGTTTTAGGGTTAGTTTTAGTGTTAGTGTTAGTTTTAGTGCTAGTTTTAGTGTTAGTGTTAGTTTTAGTTTTAGTTTTAGTTTTATACATAATTAGATTTATAATTGTTCGTTCGTTCGTTAGTTGTTTAGTTCGTTCGTTCGTTCGTAAGTTAGAAATGTTCGTTCGTTAGTTCGTAAGTTAGTATTGTTCGTTCGTTAGTTCGTAAGTTCGTTAGTTAGTTAGTTTGTTTGGAAGAAAGAGGTCATGTTCTTAAAGAGTTTATTTTTAAAAAAGAAAAATGGTTATTAGATTTGAAATTATTAGATTAGAATTTTTGTTTGATCACCTTTCCACTAGAACGATGAAAATTTAATATTCACTTACAATAAGGAATAAGGGAGTGGTCTCAGTTAAAGAAAGAGATGTTTAGACGGGGGGTTACAGAGGGAGTTAGAGTAAGTTAAAGGAGGTGAGAGACTGGGGCTTATTGAGGGAGCTATTGTCAGTGACAGGGAATGGTGTAGAGGCTGGGGGTGAAAGAGGGAGTTTGTGTAAGTTAAAGGGGGTTTATTTTAATTTATTTAATTTGATTAGATTTAAGCTTAATTTAGTTTAGATTCTTTTAGTTTAGATTCTTTTAGTTTAGATTATTTTAGTTTAGATTATTTGAGTTTAGATTATATTAAATACTATTAGCTTATATTAGATTAAATTCTATTAGCTTATATTAGATTAAATACTATTAGCATATATTAGATTAAATTCTATTAGCTTATATTAGATTAAATTCTATTAGAATATATTAAATTCTCTGATATTATCTTATATTGGATTATTAATAAGGGGCAATATCGAAAGCAATTAGTAAACTAGGAACTAAAATAATAAAAGCAACAGCAACAGGTAATAGGTTTAACCAACAAAGGTCAATAAGTTGATCATATCTTAATCGAGGTAAGGTTGCTCTGAATAATACAAACAGGAAACAGAATAAACAAGTTTTAACTCCTAATATTATAGCTTGAAGATTAATAATAGAATCATTTACAAAGATTTCCGGTAAGTGGTAACCACCTAAGAAGAATATAGCAGATATAGAACTAAATAAAACAATAGAACTATATTCACCTAAGAAGAAGAAAACAAAAGGGACAGAAGAGTGTTCAGTAAAGAAACCCGCCACCAGTTCAGATTCAGCTTCTTGAAGATCGAAAGGAGTTCTAGATGTTTCAGCTAGTATAGCTATAAAATAAAATATAAATACAGGTAATAATGGGAAAATAAACCAAATTGCTTGTTGAGACTCAATAATTTTAGAAAAGTTTAAAGAACCCGCTAATAATATAATAATTAAAATAGCAGAACTTAAAATTAACTCATAAGAGATCATAGCTGCAGTTGATCGAAGAGACCCTAAAAAGGCATATTTAGAATTAGCAGACCATCCTGCTAATAAAACTCCATAAACACCTAAAGAGGATAAGGCTAAACTATATAAAATACCCAAAGATAAATCAGATATAGCTAATCCTTCACCAAAAGGTATAACTCCCCATCCTAATAAACTAAATACTAGTGTTGAGACAGGGGCTAAATAAAATAAGACTTTATTAGCTTGAGAAGGAATAACCGTTTCCTTTAAGATTAATTTTAAAGCATCTGCAAAAGGTTGCAGAATTCCATAATATCCGACAGTATTAGGTCCTACTCTTCTTTGATGAGCAGCTAATTGTTTTCTTTCTATTATAGTCATAAAAGCTACTGCTAATAAAACAGGTAGAATTACACATAATACGTCAATTAAATTTAAACCTACGCTAAGTAGAGACAAAAAAAAGTTATTAGAATTCATTGAAAAAAGTTTTTGTAAAATATAAAAATATTATTTTTTAGTTATTAAATAATATTTGGTTGATATGGCTAGCTCCGAGTGTTGGATTGGGGATTTGTACATTTTTAGACTTAGAGTGAGTACTTACTCTGTTTATTTTTTATTTAGTGGAAATTTGACAGTGTAGAATGGTTTGGTTATTGGTTAGTGGTTAGTGGTTAGGGGTTATTGGTGATTGATTATTGCTTATTAAAGGCTGTATCTATTTATACGTTTAATGGTTTTTCTATTTTATTTTTAGATGTAAGAAGTAGTGATCTGATAGAAGGGACTGATCCGATTTGTATAAGCCCTTTCTATTCAAGTTTAGATCATTTCTATTTGTAACCAAGGTAATTGAGGTTATCATAGATACTTAACCTAACCTATACAGACAGAGAAACAATAAAGAAACATACACTTTTACAGAGACAGCCACAATAGTTTAGTTAATTTTATGTTAGAGTAAAGAGATCGGTTAGTAGGTAGATAGCTTTTAGGTAGAAAGTTAGGTTTTTATTTTATTTGATTTTCTGTTAGTTTCTTTGCTGTTAGTTGCTCTTAGTTGCTCTTAGTTTCTTTTATTTTATTTGATTTTCTGTTTGTTTTTTCTGTTAGTTGCTGTTAGTTGCGGTTATTTTAAATTATTTGATATTATTTTAAATTTATAATGTAGAGAAACATTTTAGTAATTAAGGGTATAACCTTTATTTAGTTTCAGTGATTGTAATTGTTTATGGCTATTAGTTCTAATTGATTTTGATTCAGTGAAATTTATTTTGTTTCTTTTAAAGGGTTTTGTGTAAAGTTAGTTAGTCACTGTATTTTTATATTTTAGTTTTCTGTATAGTTTATATTTTAGTACGCTGTTGGTAGGTTCCCCCTCCCCCTCTTGCTTACTGTATATTTGAGAGATTTTTTATATTGTTATATTTTTATTCTTTTTATATTTTTATATTTCCATTTTCTAATCCTCCTTCTTACAGAGATACTGACAGAGATGAAAAGGATAGGGTAATATAGGATAGGCTAAGATAAAATAGTTTTTATAAGGTATAAGCTAGTAGATATCAGCTAGAAGCTATAAGCTATAAGCTATAAGCTATAAGGTATAAGGTATAAGGTATAAGCTTTAAGCTATAAAGTATAAGGTATAAGCTAATAGGCATAAGGTCTAAGGTATCAGGTATAGCTATAAGGTATAAGGTCTAATCTAAAAGGTAGAAGGTCTAAGGTAAGGGAGGACCGGTTAGTAGTAGGGGAGTGTGTATATAAGACCGAGAAGAGTAAAAAATGTAGGTTGTTTTTTTTTACTGGTTACTGTTTAAAGGGAATAGCAGGCTATAGGTAAGGGTGATGGTGGCTGATTAATTAGTTTGTTTATTGTGTTTTTAGTTTGTTAGTGGGTGTGTGTGTAAAACTAGATAGTTTGGTTTAGTTATTTATGTCGTATTCTTATGGAGAGAGAGGGTGAATTGTGTGGTTATTAAAATAAATTTTTGTTTGGTTTATTTTAGGAATTGTTTGCTTGTATGTAGGGATTATCTGCTTGTATGTAGGGATTCTCTGCTTGTATGTAGGAATTCTGGGCTCTTAGGTAGGAATTCTTTTATCTTATGTAGGGATTCTATTATGTGCTCTTAGGTAGGGATTGTTTGATGTTATTTAGGTAAGAGAGGTAGAGGGTTGTTAGGGTTAAATTAAATTATTATCCACAAAGAAGGTAGGTTGAGGAGAGTAGAGGGTAGAGGGTTAAATAAAATTATTCTCCAAACAGAGGGAGGGTACAGGTAAGAAGGTACAGGTAAGAGGGTCCAGTGAATAAGGTAAAGCTAAGAGGGTATAGGTAAAAGGGTGCCGGTAACAGGGTAAAGGTAATAGGCTGAGAGGGGGTGTGTGTGTGTTTATGTGTTTCTGTGTTTCTGTGTAAGGTTAAAAAAGAGTGACAGAACAGAGACAAAAAGAACCTATTTATCAGCTAGAGTAATTATTCCTATAGAATTGATTTTAACTAAATTCTAACCGGACTTTTAACGGTAACAGTAAGATTAAAATTAAAAACTCCTCTATGGAATTAACCTTTCTAGGAGAGAAAAAGATTTGCCAGATAAGGCTAATAGAATAGAAACAATTAAAGATAGAAGCTAAGACAGTAAAAGTAGGGTAGAGGCTTTTAACTGTGAGGGTTATACACTGTGGGTGGGGGTGGTGGGTGCAGGAGAGGGTATGTTTCAGTGTATGGTTAAGATTAAGGAGAAGGTTAGGGTTATTGGTTAAGGGGGTTTAGGGTAAGTGTGTATAATCCAAGGTTTAATCATTTTTATTTATTTTATTTGATTTTATTTGGTTTTATTTTTGTTTTATTTTAGTTTTGGTTATTTTAGTTTAATTTATTTGTTTATCTGTAAAATTTAAATTTAAATGTAAATGTAGTAGGCAGGTAAGAGAGTGGTAAAGGAGAAGGTATTCTGTAAACGCTAATAATTATAATAAAAAAGGGGGGTGTTAGGTGTTTGGTATGTGGACTCTTTGGTAGGTGCTCTTGGTCTGTGCTGTTGGTATGGGGTAGTGGGTATTGGATACTTGGTATTTCTAGGTAGTATGGGCTATTGGATATTGAGTGTTTGGGCTTTGGTGGTTGTGTGAGGGTAAATATCAAATTAGATTAATTTTTGTCCCGTAGAGATAGTTATCGTAAAGCTTCCCATTTTATTTTTATTAGTTATTTTAGCTACATCTAAGAAGTTAACTTTTCCCTGTGCAGAGATTCCTTTATTATGAGATTTTACAGTTACTTTTGGTATTATTGATTGACCTGGTAATCTTCCGGCTACTTTTATATTTAAACCGGTTAATACAGCTATCTTTTTATTTTTCACTTTAGCTAGATTATAAGGGTCCAATTGAACGAGTTTAGTAATTTCATAGATACTATCGATAAATTCGAAGTAACTTCTTTTTTTAATTAAAAGTAGGTTAAGTGTAGAGGCTAGTATATTACTATCAAGGTTAGGTTTATATAATCTAGTTAATTCAAATTCAACTGTTTTATTGAATAATTTACTTAAGTATTTTGTTAAAGAACTAAATTTCTTAGGGAAACTTTGAGCTATATTTAATTGACTTAATAAAGTTAGCTTTTTTAAATATAATCTTTTGTGTTTATCTTTTTTATTTTCTTGTGCGGCTAAAAGGAATTCGTTTCCATATTTATTAAGAGTTTTAGGGTTTATGTGGTTTGTATTTTTAAATAAGTAATAAAATCTTTTTAAAATTTTGTGTTTAATTTTATTATGTGTAGAGAAATTAAATTTATTTCTTTCATGTTTATTAATAAGGTTAATTGTATTAAGATTTTTACCAAATTCTAAGTAAAGGTATTTGAAGTAATTACTATTAACAATTAATTTTTCAGAGAACATTTGATAGAATTGAGATTTTTTAATAACATCTAAATCCGGTAAGCAGATGAAATAGAACAATTTAATAGTGATTTTTTCAGGTGTAATAACAAAAGTAGGTTTACTAATTAAGCAGTAAATAGATTTAAAGAAAGCGTTTAATAATTTATTAATATTTTTAAACATTCTATCCGATAGGTAATTTCCATCGTTACTTTGTTTATTAAAGTTATAAGAAATAAATTGGTGATATTTATATTTAGAATTTTGTTTATTTGATTTAGTTAAAAGAGTTTGAGTTTTATCCTTAATAGGTGTTAAAATATTCAGGTATAATTGACTAAGGTTATTAAGGTATTTAGAGTTGTCTCTATTATAGCTATTATTAAATTTACTTATAAGACTTTGTGACAATCCTTTCTTTAATCTGTCTTGAGATTTTGTACTTGCTACTTTTACTGTTTTTAATTTAGGTGTTTTAATTTGATTTTTAATCAATTGTTTTTTAATTTCAATTTGATTGTTTAAGTATTTAAGTAAGAAGATTTCATTAGCCATAATTTTTCTTTTGGAATAAATATTATTCAAGTAGTTTTTAAAGAAAATAGGTAAAAATTTATTATTAATTTGTGTTTTAAGTAAATATTCTAATTTAGAGTAAATAAGATTGAACTGATTAAAGTTAATTTTATTAGAGTGATCTAGGCAATATTTAAAGTAATGACAGAATAAAAGGTGACTAACACTAATTTTAATATTGTAATTAAAGTTCCCTAAATTCTTAATAATCCCTGATTTATTAAAGTTAGTCTGTTTATTAATAAGGTTAAAGTTATTAAAATTATTATAAATATTCTTATTAAAATCTTTATTCTCCTTAAAGTTAAATTTATTAATTTGAAATAGTTTCAGTGCGCTAGGGTTAATCTGATAGTTATTAAGGTTAAAGTTAAGGTCTTTTAATTTAAAAATGAATCGTTTATCATTTAATCTATTCAGAGGGGCTATATGATGGAATTTAAAAGTTCCTCTTTTTAGTCTTCTTTGCATGTATTTTTTATTATTTTTTCTAATTCTGTAAGTTAATTTATTATAATTAATTTTAGTTTTTAGTTTCTTTTGTATCAATTCTTTTGTTAGTTTTAATTTTTTAACTTTTCTCCAGAAGTATTTCCAACTTATCTTTCGGCTTTTTCTTAGACGTCTATTTGATCTACTTATTATTTCTCTTCTTAGGAATAACAGTCTCATTAGACTATTTTTAAGAAGATAATTTCTTATTTTTCTTTTGGAATTATGTAATCTTAAGATTTGAGAGAATTTTATAGCCGATTGTTTTTTTGCTTTAAATCGGTTAGATAGTTGTTTCAGTTGCAGTTTCAGTTTAATAAGAGAGATTCTTAAATTAGAGTAATTAAATTTAGAAAGGTTCTGAACTTTATAGTTATTAAGTATATTAAAGTAAACTTTAGGGTTATTATTATTAATCTGATTAATAGAGTTATTAAAATTCAATGAAAGATGCGATTTAAATTTAAAGTTATTCAGCGTTGATCTATGGAATTTTGTATTTTTAAGGCTTTTTATTTTATTTTTTAGTTTCTTTGTTAGTAGCCGTATATTCATTTTTACCTTTTCCGTCAGTCTTACTTGTGCGGTTGGCTGTATTCTTTTTAGTAACCGTCTTAAACCAGTTATTTTTATTTTTATTCTTTTTATATCTGTGCTTCTGGCTTTTAGTATTCTTGATTTTCGGATTCTTTTTTGTTTTTTTAAATATTCTGTACTTGCATTTGCATTTGCAGTGGCACTTGCTGTCTTATTATAGGTGCTGTCAGTTAATTGAATTAAAAGCTTATAATCTCTAATTAATTTAATAAGAAGTTCACTCAATTTAACTCTCGTTACAGAGTTGGTTCTTTTTAAAGATTTAATAAGATTAAACATTTTTGTAAGTTCTGGGCTGTTACTATCTACTATTTGTTTTTTATATTTTAGAGCGGCTCTGCTTAATCGAGCGATTTTTAGACTTAATCTTTTTAATTTGATTTTTCTAATTCGGACTTTAGTTATCATTTCTCTAAAGTAAGCGTTATTAATTATATATTTATTACTTAATATAGATAGACTTATAAATTTAGTATTAATAAATTTAAGTTTTTTAAAAATATTAGCTAATTTATATAATTTCACTAATTTAATAGTTTTAAATAGATCCTTTTTATTTACAAAGAATAAATTGTTTTTAATAAAATTTACTGTTGTTAAAGGGTTTATTTTTATTCTATTAGTAATAGGTAATGAAGAGTAAGGATTGTTATTATTAGCAATTAAATTAAATTTATTATATTTTAGTTTAGGGTGTTTATACAGTTTTTTATTAGAAATGTTGTTAAATAATTCCGATGCTCTGTTCAGATATAACTCAAAAGAGTCGTTGTTATTAGGATTCTTAGTTAAGCTCCCTATTCCTAAAGGGTTAAAACTATTAAAAGGTAGATTTAGAGTAACATTTCCTTTACTATTATTATTACTATTACTATTTCTGTTACTATTTATATTAGCAGGTAAATAATAAGTACCTAAAGACAGGTTAAGAATAGAAGTATTTAAACTGTGGTTATTCTCCTTAGATATAAAGTTATTTTTAGGGAAAGCAAATTTAATTTTATTAGAAAGTTTTAATAAATTGTATTTCTTTTTAAGGTACAGGTAATTAAGGTCAAAGAATGATCTGTAACTGTTAACCCCTACAAATTTCATTCAAGGACTATTCTCGTAGATCTTAGCTAATCTAATCTTCTCTAATAACTGATTAAGGGAAATAGGTTTAGTTCTAGCAATATTTTTTTTAAATTGACCAATTTCATAAAGATCAAAATTAGAATAAGAATAATCAAGTTTATTTTTTTTAGAATTTATCAGTCTATAAAGACCGGTATTTTTATTAACACAGACAATAGGTAATAGTTTATCATTCTTAATAGGGCTTTCTAACCAATTCAATAACGGTTTCCAATTAGAGATAGGTGTTTTATAACCATTAAAATAGGTAATTTTATTTTTCAAATTATCAGGCAGTGTTAGAGAATCTTTAACTAACCGTTTAGTATTAATAAAGTTTTTATAAATAGGGTTATTATGTGTAAGCAATTTTAAATTACTTAAAACTCCTTTAGCTTTATGGGCTGTTTGCCAGAGTTCTGACTTAAATTTGAAGAAAGATAAGTATTTCACTCTGTTATTGCTGCTATGATAGTTATAAACTCGGTACAGTTGTGAGATGATTTTTTGTACTCTGTTTCTATTTAGGTGTTTAGGGCTTTGTACTTTGTTGTTAAGGTCTAAGACGAAAACTGCTGGGCTCAGTAGAGGATTATATTTTTTTAAGTATTTTATGGTTCTTAGGTTTTGCTTTCTCTCTATTGATTGAAGCTTGTTACTTTTGTATGTGTCATCTTCGAATTCTTTGGTTGTTTGTATTAGTTTGGAGGCTATTATTAAGTTAGCTCTTATTCTTTCCTTACTTTCTAATTTATATCTGTGGACTAGATTGCTTAAACTAATTTGTTTTACATCACTTTCTTTTAGGACTCTAGTGTATTTTAATTTAGTTAATCTAGTTGTTAATTTAGAGCTTTCTTTTGCTGCTCTTTGGGCTGTTCGAGAGTACATACCCTGTTTATTTAATTTAGAGACTAAATGTACTAATTGTGGGGTTATACTATTTAAAGAAGTATTTGTTTTAATATTAGTATTAGTATTAGTATTAGTATTAGTTTTATTAGTATTATTATTAATATTAAAGTTAAATTCAGTATTAGTATTAGTATTATTTAAATTTTTATTTAACATATGTAAAAGTAGTTTTCTTAAATGTGGACATTTAATGGTTTGAATTTGATCTTTGGTGGTTTAAGGGTTTTAGTTATTTATTTAGGGGTTCGGTTAGAGGAAGTGGTCGCTTACAACTGAAACTGTCGCTTACGAAGTCGCTTACGCTTACGCGGACACTTACGATTGGGTTTATTATCGACTGAGAGACAGATACTGAAACAGATACAGAGACAGTTAAAGAAAAAGGTACAGATACATATAAATATATATATAAAGGGAAATCCAAACAGCTTACCAGTAAGAGTAAGAGTTTCCTTAAGAGTCACAGTAATAGTTTCCTTAAGCGTAACAGTAATAGTTTTCCTTAAGAGTAACCGTCTCCTTAACAGTAATAGTAATAGTCAGAGTAACAGTAACAGACTGTCAATAACTACGATAAGCTATAACTTCTCCTTCTAAACCAGGTAGTTACTTAAGTTTGAGGAGAGAAAAGCCCTGACTCATAAGTGAGTTAAAACTAATTTATATCTACTTCCTTTTCAATTAAATTTTAATTTTACATTTAGAGTATTAATTCCCTAAGTTAGTTAAAAGAAATTAAAAAGAATTAAATTAGCAAACCTAATAAGTATTATTTACTAATAGCCTTAATAGAGGACAGATTATTAAAAAAAGGTATACATGCGTTCCGTTTTATGTTTTATGTTTTATGTCTTATGTTTTATGTTTTATCTGTTAGGTCTTAGGTCTTATGTTTTATGTTTTATCTGTTAGGTCTTATGTTTTATGTTTTATGTTTTATGTTTTATGTTTTTAGCTACCGACATTGAGATTATTTGCTACCCCCAATTAGATTATTGGCTACCCACACTGAGATTTGTTGCTACCGACAGTTATATTATTTGCTACCGTCATTTCTATTCATGCTCTTTATTATTAAGATTATTATTATTATTATTGTTATTATTATTTATTATTATTATTATTAGTTGCTACCGTAATTGATAGCTTTTACTTCCTACTTGGAGATTATTGGCTAGTTGTTCCTATTAGGTGCTAGTTATTGCTATTATTTCCTAAAGACATTCTGAGTATTTCCTATTTAAATTAAAAAGTATAAGAATTATTTCTTATAATTTCCTATTAATTCCTCTTAATTATTCATTCCTATTAATTCCTATTAATTCCTATTATTTGAGATTCTTTCCTATTCTTTTCTATGCTTTTAGATTATTTCCTATTATTTGAGATTATTTGTTTTTATTCTTATTTGAGAGGATTTCCTGTTTTTTAGTGGATATTTAATGGTTGTATTTAAAGGAAAGTATTTAAGGGAAAATAACTATTAAGGTTATTTATAGAACAGATAAGAGTTTCTCTAAGAGACAGGCAAGGTATGTAGATTTCGGATGATTATTATTATTAAGATTATTATTATTATTATTATTCCGTGAGTGACAGGTGGTCTATTTATCTGGAGGCTTTTCTATTTGATACGGTCTAAAGGAAATACTCCTCTAGTAATAGATAATTGAACTAAGACATACTCCCCCTTACCCCTTACCCCCTTACTAAGAAAGACTCCCCCTGCAGGATTGGCAAGGCTCGTAACCGCAGCGTAGGTGCTACTTTGGTTATCCTCATTGAGAATAGTATTTCTTAGTCTCTCCATTCTAAATGAATCTATTGATCTTAAGTTGATTTGCCTGTTGTTTTTCCACTAAAGTAGATAAAGCTTCCGATTAAGATTCCGATTAAGATAAAGATTTCCAAGAAATAAACAGAATCCAATAAATATAAAGATTCCAATTAAGATTCCGATTAAGATTATGATTATGATTATGATTAGGATTGTTACCTTTTCTATCACTGTTATAATCTAAGACTTCTAGAACAGATAGTTTCTGATGAAGTTTATGGTTATTGATACTTAAATATAAATATAACTATAACTATAACTCTCAGTCTAACTAAAAATATCCCTATAATTATAAATAAACCTATAAATAAACAGATAAATATACAGATAAAAATAACTATAAATATTCGAGGTACCTTTATCTTTATCTAGGAGAGAAAACGATTAGTCCTATAAAAAAAGGGATTAGAAAAATAAAAATAAAAATAAACAGGGGGTGGTAAAAAATAAATAAATAAATAAATAAATAAATAAATAAATAAATAAATAAATAAATAAATAAATAAAAAATCCCTACAAAACTAACAGAAGATAAAAAATAAACTAAACCCTCTCCTTTGTTCGTCGGAGTAACCGCGTATAAGTAAGAAAAACTAAAAAATAACAACAAATAAAAATAAAATAATTTAATTTGCTTTAGCCTATTTATAGATCCTAGAAGGATTCGAACCTTCGTAAAGGGCATTAACAGAGCCCCGCCTAAACCTCTCAACCATAGGACCTTTGTAAATTTATCACTGTATCATTGTATAACTGTATCCTTTTATCCCTTTATCCCTGTTTCCTGGAGTTCCTTTATCCATTCTTTATCACTGTGTAAATATATAAATTTATAAATTTGTAACTTTATCCCTTTTTCACTCTGTCTCTAACTTGTCCGTTTATAACTGTATAACTTGTAACTTTTAAGTTTTTAATTTTGTCCTTTTTATCCCTTGTCACTGCTTACTTTTCACTTGTTTATTTTCAGTTTTAACTGTTAACTGTTCACTGTTCACTGTTCACTGTTCACTTTTCACTGTTTACTGTTTACTCTTTACTCTTTACTCTTTACTCTTTACTGTTTACTGTTAATTGTTACTTTTAACTTGTAACTGTTTAGTTTTCAGTTCTAACTTTAATTTGTAATTTTAAGTTTCTCGCCATTCATTTTATAGTGATAGTTATAGTGATAGTTATAGTCATACGTTATAGTTTTAGTTTTAGTTATAGTTATAGTTATAGTTATTGTTCTACATTCTCCCTCTCTAAATAAGGGAAGGTAATTATTAATAAGAACAAATTCGATAAGATTAGAAAAAATTAGAATAAATTCGCTAAAATTAGAATAACTAATCTAAGCTTAGTACCGATTAGCCCCGATTAGAAAAGATTAACTTATTTTAAATAAATTGTGGAATACTAATAATTGTAACTTCATTTATATTTTTAATTGTAATTGTATTTAAGTTTAGAAAAACAACTCTTAAACAGATATTTATATATTTTAAAGGTTTTAAAAGTTTCAGCCTTTCCTATCCAGGCTCAAGGCTTTTTATTGTTGTTTGTGATATTTATTTTGATTTTTATTTTATTTTTTAGGATTAGTGGTTATCGAAGATACAGTCATCTAAAACCATTGACTGACTACCTTTAAGAAAGATTGTAATTGTAAATTGTAATTGTAAATTGTAAATTGTAAATCGTAAATTGTAATTGTAAATGTAATTCATCATTCGTCAATCGTCAATCGTCATTCGTAATTCTTTCAGAGAAATAAATTATCCCTTTTTCTCTCCTTTTAGATCCTGCTCGGATAGACTTAGACAGTCTAGTAGGATCTCTTTTGTTTCCTCTGGTTTGTTTAGTTTTTGTGTTTAATTGTGTTTAATTGTGTTTAATTGTGTTTAATTTTTAAATAGGGAAGAGGCTGTTTCTACTGAAAAGAGAGGTTGAGATTAGAGATTAGAGATTAGATAATAGATATGATAGTTTAGATATTAGGGTTTATAGTTGATAGATTAGGGCTTATAGCAAAGATATTAGATATTAGGTATTAGATATTAGTTATTAGTTATTAGTTATTAGTTATTAGTTATTAGTTATTAATTATTAGTTATTAGTTATTAGAGATTAGAGATTAGATATGATAGATTAGATATTAGAGATTATAGTTTAGATATGATAGATTAGATATTAGATATTATAGTTTATAGATTAAATCTGAGAGATTAACAGGGGTGTTTATCTATTAATATTAATCCTTAAGTACATATTTATCTGTATATTTATTTATATAAATTAATGAAATTTTACATCTTAAAGGACTCGAACCTTTACTTCCTTGTTTCGAAGACAAGAGCTTTTACCAATTAAGCTAAAGATGCGGGGAATCTAAACATAAATCTAAACCCTTTCTAACCTAGATCTATAGGTGAATCTAGCTACTTCTAGGGGAAGGGTGGAATTAAACTTAAATATTCGTTCGCTAATCCTTCTAGCCCTCGTAAGAGATACTTTTTATTTTAGTATTGAGACTAGTTAGAGTCCTGAGACCATTAAGAGTATTGATAGTACTGAGACTAGTTAGATTACTGATAGTACTGAGAGTAGTAAGACTAGTAAGAGTAGTGAGAGTAGATAAAGTATAGAAAGTAGAGATAGTACTGAGAGTAGTGATAGTAGTGGTTTATCCTAGTAGTGAGAGTAGTGATAGTAGTTGTTATTATTATTATTAATATTATTATTATAATTATTCTTATTATTTGACTGTTTTACTATTTCTTATACTTTTCTGTTAGTTTGTTCATATACATTAAGCATATAAATTTACGTAATAACAGCTATTTTACTATTTCTTATACTGTTCTGTTTATTTTAGTTTGTTTCTTTTATGTGACTGTTTTACTATTTCTTATACTTTTATTTTAGTTTGTCTTATTCTTTAACCGGACTTTCAAGACCTACTGTTTGTATGGGTAGGGGGTTATTCTTATTATTATTTTTATTCTTAGTCTTGTTCTTAGACTTATACGGTTTGTGGGTATGGCTTAACTCTTGTTCTGTTTATATGTAAGGCTCCTATGTTTAGTTATTCTATTATTTTGTTGTTACTGTGTGAGATATTTTGTATTGTTTATTTTTATTTGTATTGTTTATTTTTATTTTAATAGGAAGAGAGTTTATGCTACTGAGAGTTATTTATCGCAGAGAGAGGTTTTTAAATTATAGACTATTCTAGACTATTAAGAGACTGTTCTTTAGGCTATTTTATTCTATTTGTATAAGATAGTAACAGAAATTTTGTGACTGTTGTACTTTGATTCTATCTATTTATATAGGGCTCTTACTGTGTCTTTGTCTTTATCTGTGTCTTTATCTTTATCTTTATCTGTATTTTTATAGGTCTCTTTCTCTATTTCTATTTATATTTCTATTTCTATCTCTATTTAGAATTTGTAGTTATTTTATTTAGGACTGTTAGACTAGGGGATCCTTTCTCTAGGAGAGATCTCTCACTTGTATCTGTAGATGTGTAGTTTATAAAGGGGGATTGGAGGTATCGCTTTGTTTTGCGTACGCAAGGGTTGACTAGAGCTCGTTAGTTTGTATAAAGAGGGGGGGGGTGGGTGAGGATGAGGAAGATGTTGAGGTTGAGGTTGAAAAGGGGGGGTTACTTTATTTAAGTATTCATTTATTTCTATTTCATTATAGATTTAATCTAAGTAGTATTATTCTAATCCAATTAAATCTAAAAAGTGAGTTAAAGAAATTAAAGTTCGGAGCGATTAATTTACCTGTTAAATGTTTAAAGAGGTCACAAGAGTTTTAATTGTTACGTCAATTGATTATTTGAAGAAACCGAAAAGAAGCACCACGATTAGCAGCGCTTATATAGAGTCTTTTAGGAGATAAACGTTTTTTACATATAGTTTACTTTTTATTTGTTCTTCTAGTTTTTCTGTATTGAAACTTAAGTCTGTATTAAGAAGGTGCGACTTATCATGCCAAACTTCTCTAATATTATTTATAATTAACTCTTTATCCATTGTTCTAGGTATTGATCCGTTAACTCTTAGGCTTAATAAGTATCTAATAATCAGTTTCCACTTTAAAAACGTCACTGCATGTTGACCGTATACTGGAGCCTTATCAAAAAAAGGAATTATTTCCTCGTTTAAAGCCTGTTTATGACTAATCCTAATGGCAGCAAGATCCGGGTTATCGTCTAAGATTGATAGTTTAGCCTGATTTTTAAATTGTTTAGCCATTGCCTTTAATAATAATAAATTATTAATGTGTTGAGACATACCTAATACTGAACGACCGAATCCACTATGAAAGCTACTAGCTTGGGTTACTAGAGAAAAACTACCATCACCTGTGACAAAGCCACTTATATAGTTTGGGTCTATACTTTTTAAATGATCTAAGGGTACTGTAATTGGTGCTACTTTCTTTCTATTATGAATTTCTTTAACAGCTTTAATTCTTTCGATTAACTGTAACTTAGACTCTAGAGTGCTTCTATTTTCCAAGAAATCAAAAAAACTGTTTCTCCAATTTAAGTAATCATAATATTTAGTCCCCTTTAACGGATATTTATCGAAAAAAGGAATTATTATTTTCTGAATCTTATCTATTGAAGAAATTTCTATTTGGACTACATTAGTGTCTTTTCTTATTCGAGAAACTATGCCACTACCAAAGTAATTGTTAATGGCACAAAGAAGAACAATATCTTTATAATTAGCATCCATTCGGAATCTATATTTTATACCCGTATTAGCCAAAGCTCTAGTATTTGAAAAAACATGTATATCAAAATTTCCTTCGGCATCTGTCATCCCCGTTAAAAACCAGGGTGAGACATCTGGAGGTAAAGTGGAATTCAAAACCGGCCCTTCGATTTTTCTAGTCTCTAAAAAACTCTCGGGGTCTATGGGTATTTTGTGATTATTTGGAATTAGACCTATTGAAGTATTACTCATTTTTTTAATGAAAGAAACATTACCACTCACAACTAAGAATTTGGAACTATTAGTTGAAAAGGGGGTTGATATTTTTGTATTATTTTTTATTTTCATAGACTTCATCTAGTATTAATGTAATTCTATAGCATCTCTTAAGTATGAACATGTTAATAATGTAAATACGAAAGCTTGGATTAAAGAAACTGCTAATTCTAATCCGATTAAAGCAACAAAGATTGCAAAAGGAATTAAAGTTACAATTGCAATTATTAAATTTCCAGTAAATAATTCAAATAAATACGTAGATAGGATTTTTAATAGCGTATGACCTGCGCACAGATTAGCGAATAATCGCACTCCAAGTGATACAGCTCTAGCTAAGTAAGAAACTAATTCAATAAGAACTAATAAAGGTACTAAACCTAAAGGAGTTCCAGCTGGTATAAAGAAAGCAAAGAATTTAATACCGTGGATAGATAAAGCTAAGATAGTTACTCCAATAAAGATAGTTAAACTTAAACCTAAAGCAACTACTCCACTCGCTGTTATTGCAAAAGAATAAGGAACATTACTTATTAAATTACCGATTAAGATAAAGAAAAATAATGAATAAACAAAAGGAAGATAGATTTCACTATGAGTTCCTACTTGTTCTCTTACCATTGAGCTTAAACTAGCATAAGCAGACTCTAAAGATATAGACCATTTATTAGGGATTAATTTAGAATCATTATTACCATAAAAATGAAATCCTATTACCACTAATAATGTAAATATAGAATATAAACCTAAATTAGTTAAACTTAAATTTATATCACCAAAGATTGGTAATTTTACAGATAGTAAGTTTACAACTTCAAATTGACCTAAAGGTGAGTGTATATTAAAAGAATCTAGTATAGTCATCATTATCGTTGTTATTGTGTGTATATATATTTAGTTATATAGATTAGATAGTTTCATAGAAAGACTAAACTTATAAAAGGATTATTAAGACGCCCTACTATTAAAATCTATTCTAAGCTATTGTTATCTCATGTAAACTGTTCTAATTCTATTCTAAACTTAGCTATTGTTATCTCAGGTAAACTGTTCTAATTCTATTCTAATTTAAGCTATTGTTATCTCATGTAAACTACTCTATTCGAATCTAATATAATCGTTTGTAATCTAATCTATTGTAATCTAAGCTTATATAAGCTTATAGAATGTAGAACTCTTATCTCTAGTTCATATTGTAATTGTAGATTTGATTAGTTTATAATGGAAATTTTTAGACTTTGCAGTAAAACGAATCTAACTCTGTTTATAGACGATTGATTATAGACGATTGATTATAGACGGTTATAGTCGGTTATAGTCGGTTATAGAACTGTTCTGTTAGGTGTTCTAGTCATAGCTACTTGTTCGGTAACTTGTAATTATTAATCTAATTGGACCAGTTGTAAAAAAAGAGGGTTCTAGGCTATCCAATATAACCGTTTAAGTTTAACCATTCAATTGTAATTGTCAGTGTAATTGTAACTGTAATTGTAAATGTAAATATAATTGTTATTCTTATTGTTAGGGTTCACTGTTAATTGGTAATGGATCATTGCTAATTGCTAAGGGCTCACTGGTTACTGGATTTGGTATTTGGTATTTGGTAATTGGTATTTGGTAATTGGTAATTGGTAATTGGTAATTGGTAATTGGTAATTGGTAATTCTATGTCTAATTCTAATTATAATTTTAATTGTAAGTAAAAAAAATATAGACTTGTAAGTTAAAAAAATATAGATTAGTTATTATTTAATCTATCGAAGTATCCAGATTAGGTAGCATTTATTTTATTTAATTTAATTTATAGAAATATATAGATTAGGAAGTATTTTATTTATAGAGATATATAGAAATATATAGATTAGGTAGTCTCAGAGAGAGACTAAAGACTAAACTAGTTTCTCCTTTTTTTAATTAAAACATTCAGGGATTCAGGGATTAAGGCATTCAGGCATTCAGGCATTCAAGGGTACTACATTGTTTAGAGTTATTTTCACGTTACTAATTGTTACTTATTATTAATAGTTATAAAGTTTATTTTCACGTTACTAATTTTTAATTATTAGTAATTTTTAATTAATAGTTCTAAAGTAATTTTGTAATTGAAGATTTTATACTTATAATTATAATTATATTTATTAGACTTTAAAGTAATTCAATTATTAGTATTTTTAGAGAGTTATTATGATTTATAGTCATACCTAGTTGTACTTTGCCATATTTGTATTTGTGCTATTCTATCTTTATCCTTAGTAATATTATCATTTGTAGCTTTTTATTTGTTGTTTTGTTATTATTTGCAAGGGGGTAACGAGGCTTGTTATTGTTATTGTTTTTGTTATTGTTATTGTTATTATTATTATTAGAATGTAAGGAGAGTAATCCTAGTAACAGAATGTTTTTATAAATTATTATTATTATAATATTTAGAGATTGGTGAGAAAGGTATTATTCTTATTAGGTTAATCATAAGTTATAAAAATTAATTACTTTATCTGTTTCTGTTTCTGTTTCTTTATAGGTATCTGTTTATTTATATTTATCTATTTAGGTGTATTTATAGGTGTATGTTTATGTGTCTGTATCTGTTATATGTTAGATGTGAGATGTTATATTTGATCTGTTATCTGTTAGCTGTTATCACTTATCAGTTATCTGTTATCAGTTATTTGTTATTTGTTGTTATATGTATCTTTATATAAAGTATTTAAACTAAATCCCTAAAATAACTATTAGTTGATTTTTAATCTTGTTTTATTTATGATCCCTACCAGAATTGAACTGGTCCTTAATCATTGAAAGAGATTGGTACTAACCACTATACTAAGGGATCTGGGTATTAACTGATATATTGCGCTACGAAAGGGTTGTAAACAGTTTTGTAAAAAGGGGGTTTGTAAAAAGGATTGTAAAAATTGTAACGAGGATTGTAAAAAGGGGATAGTAAAAATTGTAAACCGGCTGGTAAAAGGTAAAAAGGGTGGAAGTGTATATAAATATAAATAAAAATAAAAATAAAAATAAAACTATAAATAAAAATAAATATATGGAGGTTTATAGATGTTTTTTTCCTAAGGAGGTATTAGGGAGTTCCAGGTTTATTTTCCTGTGTACTTGTAATAGAATTCCTCAACTATTGTGGTTGTTTCTGGCTATGGCTGTTTAGGGCTATTTTTTATTTTAGGACTATTTTAGGACTATCTTAGGACTATATGTGGACTATATGTGGACTATCTGTGGACTATATGAGGACTATATAAGGATTCTCTTAGGACTCTCTTAGGACTATATGAGGACTATATGAGGACTATTTTTTTAGTTTAGTTAGTTTAGGGTATTTGAGGCTATTACCTGCTCACTCCTTACTAAAGCTACTGCTATCTATAACTCTTATTCTAATTTTTAATCGTATTCTAAAGCTAAACCTTATTCTTACCCTAACTCTAAAGCTAACTCTAAAGCTATTTCTAATACTTATTCTAATACTTATTATAATCCTTATTCTAATACTATTTATAATACTATTTATAGGGCTATTTCTAATCCTATATCTAAAGCTATTTCTAATGCGACAGCTACAGAGTGGTTTAAGGTGGAAGTGGTTTAAGGGGGAAGTGGTTTAAGGGGGAATGTGTTTAAGGGGGAATGTGTTTAAGGGGGAATCTGTTTAAGGGGGGAGGGAAAGAGGTAGTGGTAGTGCTAGTGGTAGTGCTAGTGGTAGTTGCGTATGTAAGAGAAATATTAAATTTAATTATTATTATTATTATTATTATTATGATTATTATTATGATTATTATTATTATTATTAAAGGGGAGGGGTGGGAGCAAGTAATTGCCTGTATAATTGTATTTGTATTTGTAATTGTAGGTGTAATTGTATTTGTATTTCTAATTGTAAGTTATCTGTTGTATTTTTACTCGGAATTCTAAGAGTTTTTCTATGTGTAATTAGGTATTTACTTGTAATTTAAATTTTAAAAAAATATTAGAGATTCTAAGAGATAAGACGGAAATCGAGGATTCGAACCTTTTCTTTCAGGTCATGAGCCTAATGTGCTAACCTTTACACTATCATTCCTGTTTGTGTCTTAGTTCACTATTGTACTATTGCACTATTTATGTTATTCCGTTTAGAACAGAAGAGAAAAGAATATAAAATAAGAGATAAGAGAGAGATAGGCACTGTCTAATCCTTATTCTAATACTATTGCTAATTATAATCCTATTTCTAGGGCTATTTCTAATGCGAAAGCTACATATTCTAAAGCTATTTCTAATCCTTATTCTAATACTTATTTATGTTTCTTGTAAGTTTCTTACTGTTTATCTCACAATAATTATAAGCATACACAATTAAAAAAAAAAATTTAGATTCACCTCTTCAATAGTAATAGTAATAGTAACAAAACAATATCCTCTCTAAGTGATTAGTTTAATTAGAAGGGGAAATTAACTATCAGACAGTTCTTTATTTTAAGTTTAAGTTTAAGTTTAAGTTTAAGTTTAAGTTTAAGTTTAAGTTTAAGTTTAATTATCCGTTTAAGTTTAAGTTTAATTATCCGTTTAAGTTTAAGTTTAAGTATTGTATAGGGAGGTTTAGTAGAAAGATAAGGTTTTCTATCTGTTCGGTAAAAGTTATAACCCTTATTAGAAAGGAGAGAAAGTTATTAGTAGAAAGAAAGGTTTTACCCGTAAAGAAGGTCTGTTATCGGAGAGATAGGTTTTAGTAGGAAAATCCGGTGGAGATCGGAGAGAGAGGCTTTCTATTTGGCCCTGTTTGTAAGATTTCGGAATAAGGAGGAGTCGAACCCCCAAGGTTTTACCCAGACAATTAGCAATTGTTTTATCTTACCGATGACAATTATTCCAGAATTTTTTATTTGGTTTAGGACTTTTTAGGCTTGTAGGTAGCTTGTACCCTGTGTTTGTGGATTGTTAGGGCACTTCAGGGGCTGGGTATTGTATGGACTGCTGTTTAGATTATTGCCTCTTATTATTAGTTCTATGTTTGTGTGTAGTAATTTTTAGATGCTATTCTGTTAGTTAGGTGATTTGTAAGGATCTTTCTATGTCTATGTCTATGTCTATGTCTATGTCTATGTCTATGTCTATGTCTATGTCTATTCCTATTTCTATTTAACTTTAATTGGATTTTTAAGGTTAATTTTAATTATTTGAATTAAGAGAAATTTTAGGTCTAGTCGCCTAGGCTTTCGCCGTGTTTCTAATTATTTGATTTGATTTGATTTGATTGATTCTTTTAGACTCTTAGGGGTTATAAGTATCTTGTGTATTTATTTATGGAGAGGATTGTACTAGAGAAGGTGACTATGTGTGGGAGCATTAATTAGATTACGTATTAGATTACGTATTAGATTATTATTAGATTACGTATTAGATAAGTATTAGATAAGTATTAGATAAGTATTAGATTAGTATTTTATTTTTAAGATTCGAGTGCTAGGCGGTAGTCGCTCGCTGGACTGTTTATTTATGCCCCGAGGGTTCTAGTTCTAGTTATACGGCTACTGCTACTACTACTGCTAGTGCTACTACTACTCCTAGTTCTACTTATACAACTAAATGTTCCATATAAGGCTACTGCTACTGCTAGTGCTAGTTCTACGACTAGTGCTAGTTCTACGGCTACTCCTAGTTCTACTTATAAGGCTAGTTCTAGTTCTACTGCTAGTTATCGTTCTAGTTCTACTCCTAGTTCTAGGGCTAGTTTTACTTCTATGGAAGAGGGACTGTGTTTAGATTTTGTCTTACTGTGGGATGTTTAAAATAGAGACACTGTTTATTTAGATAAAGAATTTCATTGTAAGAGGGTTAAATATAAATAAATAAAATAAGGTTTATTTCTATTAGGAACCAGTCTTCAGTTGTAAGAGTACAGTTAGCTGGTGTCCCTCAACTATTAATTAATTTCATTAAGATTATTTATCATTTAATATTTTGCCTTTCTTTATAATATTTATAGATTGGTGAGAAAGGTATTGTTTGTTTGTGTTAACACTATCTGTGGAACAGGATACGAACAAAGAGACTTGAACTCTTAAGGGATTCTTCCCACTTTTGCTTAAGAAAAGATTGTTTACCAATTTCAACATGTTCGCTGTTAAGCTGTTACTATTTGTTAGTGTTTTTTTTATTCCTATCCGACCATTGATTTTCTAACTACTATCTCTATCTTTCCAAGGGACTGGTACTGGAACTGGAACTGGCACTGGCATTGGCACTGGCATTGGCACTGGCACTGGCACTGGGGGGTTTGGTTGGGTATTAGGATTCCGACTGGCATTTGGATTTGATTTTGAATTTTAAGAAAAAAGGGGTAGATTTGATGGTCAAGACTGTAGGAATTGAGGGAAAATGACGCTAGACTGACTAGGCCACGGCTGTGTTTGAGAGATAAGATATTATAGTTTATAGTTTATAGATTATAGATTAGAGATTAGAGATTAGAGGTGAGAGGTGAGAGTTTAGAATTTATACTTTAGATTTAACTGTAACTGTAACTTTAACTTTAAATGTAACTTTAAATATAACTGTAACTGTAAATTTAACTGTAACTGTAACTGTAAATTTAACTGTAACTGTAACTGAGTGTGTGTGTGTATAAGTATTAAAAGTTTTAAGGTCTATATATTTAAGTGAATGTTATAAACAAGGGGGTTACTTTTTTTAACTGATAGTTCTCTTATGGACTCGAACCATAATCAGCGAATTTAGAAAATTCCTATTCTACCATTAAACTAAAAGAACTCTGTTAGGACTATTTATTGTAATCCGGTGTGATTAGAGATTTACCTTACGTTTCCTGTTTAAATCAGACATTGTAATTGACATTGAAATTGACCTTTACATTTATTAGGTTTCCTCCCTATCCTTCTAAATCAAGGGATAGTTTGGTTGACCTTTCCCCTCAAGAGTTTGAGTTTACCAGAGAGGGGATTAGAGTTAAGAAAGGAAATTTGTCATTGAACTAAATAGTAGATAGTAACTAGTAAATAGTAACTAGTAACTAGTAAATAGTAACTAGTAATTATAAACCTTAATTTAATTTCATCCTCCGGTCCTGTCTATTAGTTAACCGGACTTTCAAGAGCTACTGTTTGTATGGAGCCTTTCTATTCGATTCGGTCTAAAAGAATTAGTTAGAAATAGAGTAATTAGTAGTTAAAGGATGCTGCGACCGTAGAGAAATGTTTAAGTATTATCCCTGTTTAAGTATTATCCCCGTTTAAGTGAAACTGTGGTTAGTAATAATTTTGTAATTATTCATTTATTCATTTTATAAGATTATTTCTCTTCTTTTAAAGAACTTTACCTGTTTCACTGTTTTTAGTTTATTTTTATTTGTACGCAGTTTGTATTTATTAGGTTAGGTAGTTATAAGTGTATTTAGCTTGTTTATAAGAAAGTGTAACTGTCTAACTGTGTCACTGAGTAACAGAGTCAGTAACTGTTTCAGTGTGTAAGTGTGTCACTGAGTAACTGTGTCCGTGTGAAACTGTGTAAGTGTGTAAGTGTGTAAGTGTGTCACTGAGTAACTGTGTCACTGAGTAACTTTTTAGTAGTAATTTATCATTTATAATTTTATCTTTTTATCCAGTTATCTGGTTATCTGGTTATCTGGTTATCTGGTTATACGGTTATCCTGTTAGGAGAATTTGTGTTAAAGAAACAAATCTATGAAAAAACTAAGACTTTGTAGTATTTATTTGGGGTATTCTATCTCTTTTTTTATTAAGATTATTTATATTCTTAGACTTATTCTTAGACTTATTCTTATTCTTATTCTTATTCTAGTAATACGGTAAGACTACTCATTCTTGGATATTCAGGTACTGTCTGTATTATTTGACTTTGCGAGACTTTATTTTTAATTCCTAGTAGTCAGGGATTATTTCCCTTGCGTACTTTTTTATTGTTATTCTTATTGTTATTTTTATTTTTGTATAAAAGGGTTGCTAGTTTTACGGTTATATTTATTTAAGGGGATTATTTAATTCTAAGGGGTTAGGGTTTAGGGGTTATTTTAATTTATGTGAGTGGGGCACTACGTATACTTTTAACTATTTGTTTCTAGTTTGTTCTACGTTTATTGAAGTTCTCTTAAGGATTCGAACCATAATCGGGGAATTTAGAAAATTTCTATTCTGCCATTGAACTAAAAGAACTCTGTTAGGACTGTTACGTATTACTGTTAAGTCTTACTATTACGTATTACGTATTACTATTACGTATTACTATTACTATTACTATTAATTGACATCCTTTGTTTCTTAATTAAGCTGTTTCTAGGGGTTTAGCTAGGGGACTAAGTTTAATTATTACTCATTACTTCTTACTTCTTACTTCTTACTTCTTACTTATTACTTCTTACTGTTTAATGTTGACTTATTAGATTTTTATTTGTTGTTAATAAGGGGGTTTAGATTAAGTTAAATTTGATTTATTCTATTATATTTTATTCTATTAAAATAAATTCTATTATTTACTTTCAAGGTTAGTTAGTTTAATTGCTCCAGATCCTATTTCTAACACAAATCCTATTGTCAATACTATGAAAAATAAGAGAGCTATAGAGAAACCAAAAGAGCTAACTTGGTATAAAGTTACAGCAATTGGGAAAAGTAGTAATATTTCAAGATCAAAAATTAAGAATAATAAAGCCACAACCATAAAGTGAATTTGGAAAGTACTTCTAGTTTGTCCCACAATAGCTGGGAAACCACATTCATAGGCAGAAACTTTAGACTCATCAGGTCTATGAGGGGCTAATAACACATTAAGAGCTAACAGTAAACCAGCTAAAACTGGTACAAATAAAATTAGGAAAAATAAATTATTCATTAATAACTGAATATAGAAATAGCTAGTAATTGGGTACTATTTAAGATTAGTGTAGGTTTAAATATAAATAACAGTATAGTTAAAGTTAAACAAGAGATAAGGTAACTATGTAAATTACTTAATACTAACCCTTTAGGGTGGCTATTATTTTCAGGTTTAATAATGTTATTATTATTAGTTTTAGTTGTTGAATTAGTGTTATTATTATTAGAGTTATTTAGGTTTTCAGGGTTTTCAGTGTTTTCAGGGTTTTCATTTTCTAATTCTTCTTCATGTAAGACTTTTACAATTTTAATATAATAAGAAGCACTTATAACACTTGTAATTATGGCGATTATAGACATAAAATAATAACCATTTTGAACTGCTGAATATAATACATACTGTTTTGAGAAGAATCCAATTAAAGGAGGTATTCCTGCCATAGAGAAAAGAGATACCGCAAAGCATAAGCTTAAGAAAGGGTTACTAAAGAATTGACTTTTAAATTCATTAATAAATCTAATATCCGTTATACTTAGAAGAAATTTCTTACTAAAGCTATTTTCGCTATTACTGTTGCTATTACTATTAGTATTATTTGAACTATTTGTACTATTTGAACTATTTGTACTACTTAAATTATTTAGGTTAGAGTTATCTGAGATTTTTTTATTTTTAGCATCATTTATTAAATAACTAAAAGCAATTATAATTAAAAAAATATTTAAATTAGTTATAGAATATTGAATTACATAAAATAAGAAAGCATCAATAGATTGTTCAGTATTTATAGCTAAAGCTAATAAAAGGAAACCTACATGAGAGATCGTACTATAAGTTAAAAGTCTTTTTATTTTATTTTGAGCTAATCCTAAGATAGTTCCAATAATTAAAGATAATAAAGAGGCTAGTAATAATAATTTACTTAATAAATCTGAGTCTAAAAAATCTATATTATTAGGTTCTCTTTTTAAGATATGATTCAATGATTGTTCAGGTATTTCTGTGAAAAGTCCTCCTAACCATTCCATATCTTTAGGGTTATTGTTTAAAAAACTGAAGTCAGGTATAAAAAAATCAAGCGTACTTAGATGTAAATTATTAGTAATATCTAATAATAATATTAAGATAGCAATTTTAGGCATAATAGTTAACCATATAGTTACTATCGTAGGACTTTCATCATAAACATCAGGAGCCCAATTGTGGAAAGGAGCAGCTGCTACTTTAAATAAGAATCCTACAAATATTAAGATTATACCTAAGATAGTTCCTAAGTGAACATAATTAAAGTTTTGAGAACCTACTGAAAGTAAACTATAAATAGATTCTAGATTAGTTAATCCTGTAAAAGAATAAATCAATCCTGATCCTAATAAGATGATACAAGAAGATAATCCTCCTAGTAAGAAGTATTTTAATCCGGCTGATGTAGCATTCTCTGATTCTTTATATAAACTGGTTAAGATATAGACTCCAAAAGATTGTAATTCTATACTTAAATAAAGAGAGATTAAATCAGAGCTAGAGATTAATAAACAAGAACCTAAAGTACTAAATAATACGATTAAAGAATAATCCATACTTTTTGTGGGGCTAATGCTATTGCTCTGGCTATTGCTATTGCTATTGCTTATTAAAGGAACTTCTGTGCTAGAATAAAATTCTTTCACTGGTTTCACAGGCCAAGAGATTAAAATAAAAGAGGCTATTAATAATAGAAATATCTCTATTCATTGAGATACGGCAGTGATGTGGAATAATCCGCTATATATACCAATTCCCGATCCAATTGACTGAATATGAAGAGTATTAAATGTTAAAACTCCCGAGAAAATGAAAACTATAGCCGATAATCGGGTGAAGCCTTCGCTTCGTAGGTTATTACTTATACGAGGTAGTGCCTTAGCTACTACTAAAATTAAAATAGATATGAAAATCATCTCTTGTCCTTATTTTTTTATTTTCTGTCTGTTAGTTTCTTGGGCAGTGTGTACGGGGTACTTTTTTATTACTTTCTACTCTCTCTTATATGCTCACTATCCATCCCCCATTCCCTGGACCTAATCCGGTTAAGAGAACTTTTCCAAGATTTGTCCCTAGTGACAGTTACTGAAAAGAATTTTTGGTTTCTCCTTATTCCGTGTATATTTTTTTATTCTAGCTCCTTTATCAAATTAATTTAATTTAATTTAATTTAATTTAATAACTAATAATTTAATTTAAGTTAGTCTAATTTTTAAGGATTACTTTCCAGGATTGACGTTAAAGTTTAACCTTTGTAGGTATAGATTAGCTTATTTTATAATATAATTAATCTGGACAGAAAGCTGTTTGTAACTCAAAGAAACTAAACTAATTTAAAATAAAAGACATTCTAATTCTAAGTCTAAGTCTAATTCTAATTCTATTTCTAAGTCTAATTCTAATTCTAATTCTATAAAAAGTATTTCTATACTAAAGAAAACTAATCAAAGTGATAAGTGATAGAAGACTAATCAAAGTGATAAGGGATAGATAACTATTCTCAGTGATAAGTGAGAGATAACTATTCTCAGTGAGAAGTGATAGAAAACTATTCTAAGTGATAATTTCTACTATATATTTTGTATTTGATAGTCTTTATTATTTAATCTGTAATCTGTAATATTTAATCTCTAATATAAATATAAATATAAATATAATTAAAGGAAAACAAACAAATAAATGTTTCCTTGTTTCTTGGGGATAAGTCCAGTCCAGTCAAAATTAAAATTGTTAAAGTTCAATAATTTAAATTAAAATAGAGATCACTAAGAACTAATAACTAATAACTAAGAACTTGTGAGAAGGTGGGGGTGGGGTCTATACCGGCAATTTAAAATTTATGCTATTTAATAGAATAAAATATAATATAATTGAATTGAATTGAATAAAGTTAATTTTTTTAATGTTATTGTTATTTTTATTGTTATTATTATTGTTATTATTATTGTTATTGGTAGGGTGATTGTTAGGCTGTTTGTTAGGATTATTTTATTTTAGGTGCGTTCACTAGGCTTTTCTGTCCTGTTTGCCGATTTTTTATTTGAACTGAATTTAAGTTTATTTTAAGCTAATTAAGGGAATTAAGGGAATTAAGTAAATGAAGGTATTGAGACTTTTAGGGGTAAAGGTATTCAGAGTGTAAATTTTTAGTTTTGTGTTGCTATTTTTAGACTCTATTGTATGGTTAATTGTGTGTTTAGTGGGTGTGGTTATTTAGTGAATGTCTCTTGTTAGTTTGTATGGTCAGTTAGGGGTTGTTACTGTTAGTGACTGTTTGTTGTGTTTATTTTATTTGTGTGTGTGTTAGTGGTTGTTTTTGGCTGTTCCCTGTTTTGTAAGTGGAGTTTATCTTATGGTTTCGATCCATAATTTTTAATTGAGGTATTTTCTATTTAAACTTTGTAACTAATTGTATTTATCAATGAGAGAAAGTCCTTTAAATTATTAGAGGTATTTAAAATTTAAAAAAGAAACTTTTTGTTATTTTTAATTAATGAGTGAATATTAATATAAAATTAGGTAACTTTTAGAATTCTTCATTTTAATAAGGGTAGAGCCATCCTCCTAGGGGTTTATCCCTTTTTGTAGTTTGTTTGTATTTGTATGTGTATGCGTAGTTACTGTTTCTTACTGTTTCTTACTCTTTCTTACTCTTTCTTATTCTTTCTTACTGTTTCTTACTGTTTCTTACTGTTTCTTACTTATCTAAATTGTTACTTGGAGTTCTAAGTTTAGGTTGTAAACTGTTTCTACGTTGGTACTTTTGTTAGAAAGGGTTTATATTTCTAATTCTAATTTCTAACTCTAGAATTTAAAAGCTAAATAGACTGTTTTTAATTGAAGTTATTTAATTTTAAGTTATTTTTAAGACATTTTTGTAAGGGTTCATTTATTTATATTTATTATTCCTGCGGTATCTTGCAGGTATAGCTAGGAGAGTAAGCTTTATTATTACTTATTAGATATTTATATTTATATTTATATTTATATGGATATTTATAGTTATAGTTATATTAGAGTATTCTATTAGAATATAATATAAGAGAGGGTTAGAATATAAAATTACATACTAATAAAGGGAGTAATTGAAATTACAGGTACTGCCGGATTCGAACCGACGACTTCAAATAAAGTACTCGCTTTCAAGGCGAGCGCCATAAACCAGACTCGACCAAGTACCTTCGTGTATTAAATGAAATGAAATGAAATGAAATGAAATGAAATGAAATTATTAGTTATTTAGGGTATTTTTTAGTGTTGTTTCTTAGAGGACTAGTGTTGTGTACTGTAGGTTTTATTTATTGATTTATATTCTATTATACTCTATTGTTTGTTATTAGTAATTTTAGTTAGAACAAAGTAACTATTTCCTAGTAGAATAAGTATTGTTTGTTTGGATAGGATTGAGTAAGATTGGTTAAGGATAAGGTTGGATAGACTAGGATAGACTCAGATTAGGTTAGGATTAAAATAAAGAGAGAAAGGTGGTAAGATACCAGGTTAGATTGTTTAGTTTATTAATATAAATTATTTTATTTTTATAGTTAAGTGGTTGCTTTCCGCTAAGGGTTTCAGTAGACACTGTTTGGTTTGGTTTTTAGGTGTCTGTGTCTGTTTTGCTGATTATTTTGCTTATTAGGGTTATTTGCTGGTTTTTCTTATAATTATTTATGTCTATAGTATATGTAAGTTAATTAGGATTTATATAGTTTCCACTGTTTTTATTTATAATAATTTCTAATAATTTCTAATTATTTCTAATTATTTCTAATTATTTCTAATTATTTCTAATTCGGTTAGTCGTTAGGTAAATGTGTAGAGGTGTTTCTGTTTTAAGTAGTCTAAGAGAAATTTTCCTATTTTAGGAATAAGCAGTTCATTAAGACCTAAGGGAGTTGAACCCTTATAATATCCATTATGAGCGAACTGCATTAACCATTATGCTAAAGTCTTTTAATTTGTCTGTATATTTTATATTCTATATTTGATATATTGTATAATATATTGTATATTGTATATTATTTAGAGAGATTCATTTCAAATAAAAGGTTAGTAAAGTTAGTAAGGTTTCGGTGTGTAGCTATCGAGAGTATTTTTATTTTAATTTTAATTTTAATTTTATGTTAGTCATTATCTACGAACACTTTCAGACTCTCTGTATAATCAAGGGGATTAGTTCCTTTTAAAAGGTATAAAGGCCCTGGAGAGAGGTATATACTTAACGAGCCCTTCCAGATTCGAACTGGGACCGCTCTAATTGACAATTAGATGCTCTACCAATTAAGCTAAGGGCCCTTCTAGGTGTTGTGTCTTGTTGATTTGTGGAGTTATATTTATTTTTACTCTACTGTACTTTATTTTAGTTTAGTGTAGTTTTTTCCCTGTATACCTATCCTTACCTTTCTATTCGAAAGGAGAGAAAGTATCGAAAATGTAATCAATAATTAAGTTTAAGTATTGTGGGAGTCATGGTAAGTTTAATTAATATGATTGATTTAAAAATTTTTAATTGAATTTATATTTATTAGTAGTACCTTTATCTACTTGTTTTAGTGGTGTTTAGAGAGGAGAAAAAGTTTATTATTATTATTATTATTATTATTATTATTATTATTATTGTTATTAGAAAAGACAGTGTGAATATAAGAGGTTGTTAATTTTAATTTAGAAATAAATACAGAATAACAGAATAAACTACTTACATAAATAATGCTTCGGTTGTCGTATAAAAGGGCGTCCCCTAAGAAAGGAACTCACTACAAAATTGAGAACATTCGAGGTCTAGCCATTCTAGCCATTCTACCCATTATTGGGAGTCTAGCCAATCTAGCAAATCTAGGGGGGAGTGTGTCTAACAGACTTAAAGAAAAATTTTAAAGATTTAAGGAGAGTAAAAAAGTGGGGAAAATCGGACTCGAACCAATAGCTTTTTGCACCCAAAGCAAACTCCTTACCAATTAGGATATTTCCCCTCTAGTTTATTTGTATGTTTATGTTTATGATTACTTGTATGTTTATTTAATTCCTTTCTAACTATTTCTATTTCTATTTCTATTTATTTAAATGGAGATTTGTTAGTTTTCAGCTTAGTTTAATCTAGAGATTCTTCTCAGAGAGTTTCAGAGAGCTATTCTAAGAGTAGTGCATATAGGGATTATCAGAAAGTGGTATCTAAGAGAACAGAATATAAGAGAGTTTAATCTAGGGAATCTAAAAAAAGTGCATCTAATCGAATCTAAGAGAATTTAATCTAAGAGAATAATAGCTATTTTTTAATCTAAGAGATTATCAGAGAATTGTATTTATTCTATCTTACTTCTTTTATTTCTTTATTTCTGTATTTCTTTACTTCTTTATTTCTTAAAGTGTAGATCTGAGAAATTAATCTGATATTTGATACTTTTTATTTTATATACTATATTTTATATTCTATTTTTGATATATTATATATTATATTATTATATTATTATATTATTATATTATTATATTATTATATAATTATATATTTAACAACCTTTAACATTTAGTTTATTTTATAAATTAGTACTGCTAAACTATTAAAATTTACTCAAAAATTTTAAATTAATGACTTACATCATGTACATTCGCAGCCTATTCAGAAATCTTCTATTTCTTAATTCAAGATTTTAAAATTTAAAATCTGTTAGTATCTAGGGGTTAGATTCTTGCTTTATATTCGTTCAGCATTTATCTAATATGTTTGTGGCTACCCAACTATGCGTCTATACTTATTCATTTATTTAATTATATTCTAATAATTAAGAATAATATAAAACAATTGGTACACTAGAGAAACACAGCCTATTGATCCTTTCGTACTAGAAGGTCTCCCCCTGTTTACTACTTGTCCCTCCAGAAGATAGGGACCATACTGACTCACGTCGTATTAACAATTATGTTAACGTAGCGCTTTTTATTCACTACTTCAATAACTCACGTTATTGTTCAGACTATGTCATCATTCATCTTACTCTTTGTAAAGAGAGAGAGAATGCCGGATGTTCGTGTCAGGCTTATTGTTAGTGATACTCACCTGTTAGTCGTTGAACCTTCTTGAAAGACTAATTATACTTATTCACTTATAAGTTTAGAATTATTCACTATTTCAAGCTTGGCTGCAAATTGACTGGTTTAACCAGTGTTTCTTGCAATTTATCCGGTTTTCTTAATATTTTTATTTTTTTGTTATCTTTTTTATATTAAGGGGCTTTATTTTTTTATGAAATATTTAAATAAGATTCTAATGAGTATGCTAAATACAAGAGAAATTAAATATAACTATTTTATGATTAATTTATATAATCAGTATTAATTAGTTTAATATATTCTTCTTTAATTATTTTTCTACGTTTACCTTTTTTATTCATATCATAAGATAAATCTACTATTTTTAAGAAGGACTTCTTAGATAAAGGATTTTCTTTTTTAAGAATAAAACATACTTCTTTCCAAATCTGAAAGTGTTCTTTTTTTTCAGTATACAAAGGATTAGATTCAATAAAAGGTATAACAAATTCCAAAAGATGGTCAAGATTTGAAAATTTTAAAATATAAATAGACCCATCTTTATATAAAACTCCAGAAGGACCCAAGAATAGTTTAATTTGATTTTTTAAGATTAAAGCTGTAGAACCTAAACATAAGCTTAAAACTGGTTTAATCTTAGCTGAATTGATTTTTTGAGGGAAAGTTATATTAAATGAGCCATCCCCATCTATCATACCAGCTAAAAAACCAGGAGTTAGTTCAGAATTCATTTCTGGAATCAGTTCTGGTAATTTTTTTGGTGTTTCATTTAGACCTAAGAGGTTACTTAACTCTAGTATTTTCGTATCGCTTCTTCTAGAAGATTTATTCATTGAAATAGCTAATGAAAGTAATAATTTTAAGTCTCTATCTTTATTTTTTTTCGATAAATTTTCTAAAATTTGAATAAACAAATTAAAGGCAAATAATTTATTACACACTACAGGATATTTTTTAAAATGAGGAATTATAATATTGATTAAATCTTTTTTATTAGCTACTCTAAATCGAGCAGTGTGATCACTTATTTTAATTGTTACTGTTCCGATCTTACCTTCTGTTTTTAATAAATGAGGGTCTAGACTAGTAAAGTAACTTTGAATCATATCTAAAGTGTGTTTAGAATCTAAATCAGTTGTAATATCGAAAATAGGTTTAAATTTTAATCCTTTTTGTTGATTTTTATTGATTGTTTTTTCTATACTACAAAAGAAACTACCGTCGGCTTGAGTTAATCCACTTATGTAATGAGGATCGACAATGTGCCCAGATGAAAATGTAGTATTATCAGCAAAAGTATTTATATTTTTTTTATGAATAATTATAGATCCTATCCTAAATTCTTTAAGTAAGAAAAAAGGTTTAATTAAATTTGTTAGAAAAAAGTTTAGTTGTTTTTTTATTGTCATGATTTATTTGTAGGTGTCATTAATTTTATTTTAGCCTTTCTATCCGATAAGGAGAGATAGGATTGCAGCATAAAAATACATAGGAATTAAAGGACAATTTCATACATAACTTTAAACTATTTAGCTCATAAAACTTAAATTAAATATTTCATTTTACGTGTTATTTTTTACCCAACTCACACAAGGTAGTAGATCGTCCCCCTATTAAGATTTATAACTTTAATTTTAATATTATTCTTAATTTCGGTTAGACAAAATACCCCTTCCAAACCGTACGTGCTAGTTTCCCAGCATACGGCTTTCCAAGAGATTTACAATTATTATATCTTAAAAGATATTTAAATACTCTCTGGCTCCCTTCGCATAACCATACCATTACAGCAGGATAACTACTACGAAGCCTCTGTTACCTCCGAAAGTTAGCCTCTCTCAGGTAATCCCGAATTCTTATTATCACCCTATATCATAAACAACTTAGGCCCCTAATTCACTACAATTAAAAAAACCTTTATCTAAAGGTCCTACAAAGGAAACGCTCTCAGGGAGCGCTGATTTTTAAATTGCATAAGCTTTAAGAATTTCCCTGTTATTCTTTCGGGTACGTTGAAAAAATAACCTGATAAACTTTTGTGAAATACAAAGGTTCGTTTTCCTAGCCCTATTGTTTTTTAGCTTGCAGATGACCATATAAAAAAAAGTACAAATCACATTATTATTACCTCCTAGGGCCTTTCTATCCAGTACTTAACGGTTAGACAGGCTTCATAGAAGGGTGTAATATATAATTATATTTTTTTATTAAATCTGCTTTTCAGACATGCTATTTAAGTGTACGGTTGGCCCGTAAGTTTGCATTTATTTTCAATTGATTCCCGCTCCTCCTTACCTTTGCCGGGGTCGACCAGGATTCAGAGATTCATTGTCAACTGAGTAATGTAATTTAACTCAAGCAATTAAGCTAACTACCGTAGTCTGATGCTTTATACCATTACCTTTTATGGGTATATAAATATAAGTATAAATATAAATATAAATATAAATATAAATATAAATATAAATATAAACCGGAGAGAAAGGCACCTTTATCTTGATAGAAAGGATGGGAAATTGTTGGTAGTGTTTGATAAGAACACGAGGATGATTAATAATTAGACGGCGCGCCGTACCCTTTTAATCGGCGAACAGCCGAACCCTTCCAAGATTCTACTCCCAGAGGAAAGGATGAGTCGACCAAATATGTTATCACTTAAGCTCTTTATCTTAAGTTTCCAATTTTCACAAATTGGTTCAGACTATGTCATCAACTAACTATCTAACCTTTTTAGTATTTAATATTAACTATTTCCTCTCTATATTTTTACTTTACCTTCTTATTTTTATCAGTGTTAAAGAGATTGGACTTTTTTTTAAAGTTTACAAATGACACTAGGAATTATAAATTTAATCTTATAATAATTATACGGGGGGTTGAAATAATTAAAGTTAAATTATCCAGATAAACCTAATTCTTAATCCGAAATAGGTAATTTATATTTCATAGTATTAATAAGAAAAGGTTTAATGGCATTATGAAGTAATGCTGCATCTTTAGAATTAAATTTAATTACAAAATAAATTTTTTTGTGTAGGATTACTGTAGTTTTAAATCCAAATTTTTCATTTAATTCTTGACTTAAAATTAAGTTTTCACTGTGAGTATAACTCTGTGTATGTAGAATCATTGTTTTTTTATCTTTACTTAAGGAACCATCCCCCATTATTCAATAAGCTAAACCTCTTTCTGTTAAATGATTTTTAATTAGACCTTTGACTATTTGTTTTCTCCCTTCTAAATAAAATAAATTTCATAAAGAATCAAAGTATTCATGAGAGAAAGTTTTAAATCAATAACTTTTTATTAAACCTTTTCTATGACCTCTTAAAGTCATTCTTATTCCAGGTTCTAACATAAAACAGTAAGGTTTAAAAATATCAAATAAGTTAAATAAAAATTCTTTTTGAAGATAACCTTGTTCAAATTTAATTAAAGAATGTTTACTTTTTTTATACATACAAGCGTCACTTAGTATCATTCCTATTGCAATTTCTTTTTTTTCAGAGGATAAAACTGGCAATTTTGATTTCCATTCTTGCCAATACTTAGAATTAAGATGGTAACCATCTCTTTGGTTTTTTATTTGTAAAATTGAGGTTTTTTTCATTAATTGTAAATTACTTTTAACTTTTTAAATTTTGTTAGCAGCAGGCTTTCAATTTAATTAAAAAAATTAAATATATTTAATAATTAGTTGTCGGGCGCTCGTGGAAAGATTATTGTTTACACTACTCACTTTCTAGTCGTTGAACGTTCTTACTCCGAAATTATGTAGAAGTAAGCTTCGCTGCAAATAGTCTTAATTAATTATTAAGAGATCCTTGCAATTCACCCAATTTAAACTCGACTATCGATTAATCGAGGTGCCAAACAGCGGAGACAATGTGTACTCTCGTCCGCTATCAGCCTGTTCAAATATGTTAACATAAAGGCTCTTTATCCTTTATTTCCATTAGTCACCTAATGGTTCAGACTATGTCATCATCTATAAATTATTAGTTTAATTAGATGCCGGGCGCTCGTGGAAAGATTATTGTTTACACTACTCACTTTCTAGTCGTTGGACGTTCTTACTCCGAAATTGTGTAGAAGTAAGCTTCGCTGCAAATTTACTTATTTAAGGTAAGTGATTTTTGCAATTCACCCGGTTTATTACTTCTATTTCTCAATAGAAGAGGACAACTTTTTATCCCTAGCGTAACTTTTATCAATTGATCCCCGTCTATTCCATATTATAGCGAGGGGTCACTATGCCCTACTTACGTATCTGTGCGACTTTTAGGTCTTTCAGTTAGGCATGCTTTCCGCCATTAAACTCTTCGCAACCCTTCACTGGTTGATTGATCTCCATTCAATGTCTAGCTATACCTTGTTAAAAAGCAACCCTATTAAAATTTAACTGTTGAATCTACATTCAGAGATAGAAACTATTTCCTAATAATAGTCCAAAGCTAAAATTTAAGACCCTTCTCTCTGTCTAGAACCAATAGATCCGGTATGGAAATAAAGGACCTTTCGGAGAGTTAGGTATTAGAATTGTATTTGAAGTAATAGTTTAGAAAACTATTTTCTTTTTTTTTTATAAAATATTTGGATGTACTTTGCTACTATATTAAAGACGACCGCCCCAGTCAAACTGCCAATTAGTCACCTGTCCCCAATATTTTTTAATTATTAAAAGGTGAATCAGGACCCATTGTTAACCTAAGGTATTCCAACTGTTGTACTAAAAGTACTTCCCTATTAATCTATTATTAACAAATGTTCTAGATCCAAGATGATAACTAACTACAGTAAAGCTGCATAGGGTCTTCCCGTCCCCCTGGAGGCAACGCGCATCTGCACGCGTAATTCAATTTCACTGAGCAAGTTGTAGAGACAGCGAGACCATCGTTACATTATTGATACTGGACCTCATTTAACATGGTTAATCAGATTTAACTTGCAATTTAATATCACCTATATTACTTTCTATTTAGATTCATACTTGATTTTATTTCAAGTATTTCATTTAATATACTAGAAGGTAGAGGCTTTTTATTATTATTAGTTTTTAGCAGATAAAAGACTTTTTTAAAATCTTCAAAATCCAAGCTTTTACAACCAAGTAAAGGATACTCATTAAAAAAAGGAATGATTGTATTAATAAGATCACTTTGTTTTTTAATTTGTAATTGAACACTTTTTTCTGATAGAGAGATTCTTTTTTCTGGTTCTAAGACTCCTAGAGTAGAAGAAAATTCAGGATTATATTTGTTAAATTGAGTATTAATACCTTTTAAGACTTCTAAATCTCTAAGATGTAAATGTATACTAAATCTAGTAAATATTTCTTTATTTGAATTTCTAGTAACGACATGAAAAGAACCTTCTCCGCTAACGAACCCTGAGACTCAAAAAGGATCAGGTATCCCTGTAAAGAGATAATCTGGTCTAAGCTTTCCCTTATTATTTGGAAATGCTATTTTTAATTTCTCAGGTAGACCTAAATTCAGAGAACTTTTCAGAGCTACTATTTTTAATAAGCCTTTTTCGTGTAAGTGTTCGCCCTGTTTAATGATATCAAAACATTCTTTAAATATTAGATAATCAGATAACTTGTTTGTAATTAAAGGGTATTGATCAAAATGATTAATAATAACAGGTATCTCTTTAAGAGAATCAACTGAATATATAACCGCTTTTGTACCACTTGTGCTTATATTACCTACCTTGAAAGTATTTTTAATTTCTCTCAATAGAGATATGTCCTTTAAATGTAGAGTAATAGAAAAAACTGGTCTCACTCTTCATTTAGTTTTTAATTTTTCATTTTTAGTTATTTTAATAGAAAAACATCCTTCAGCGTCTGCAAATCCTGTGAAGAATCATGGTTTCAGCTGAGATTTTAAAACTAAAGTAGACATTTGTGCTCCAAAGAGTATTGGGCATTTTATATTAAATTGCTTAGTAGGGATTCTGAATTGATAATGGCTTTCGCCGCCCATTAGAGTACACCTTAATTTCATAAATTTGTAGGGAACCTTAATATCCGGTAAGTGACCGGAGAGAAAGGCTCTGTCTTGATAAATGAAATAACTACCGTCTACTCGTTGCTCTTTTACAGAGAAGTGATTTATTTGTGACTGTGGGTATTTATAAATAATCTCTGATTTAGATCCACGATAACCCATTTCGCTTTCGCTCAACTTAGGACTTATTACCATACATGAGTGATTAGCTCATCCACTTATAATCTTTCGAATATAGTTTGGTATCATAAGTTTTAGGGTGTCCCCGGAATTTGATAGTTTTACCCACTTAAGTGTTTTCCCATAACACTTTGCAGGCCAAATGATTTTGCTACCTTAGGCATTAATCTATATATTTCTATACAGTTCGGACTATATCATCAAATAAATATAATTTACTTGCTCGAGTATCTAGTCTCTGAGGGCTATTTCTATTTTTGTAATCTTAAAGAGATCTTTTAGAATGTAGATTGTAGAATGTATTCAGCTCCTTCCGCATTTAAGGTTTGGTAACCGTTAGTTTATGGTAGGGGGGGAGGGGTTAGGGATTAGGGATTAGGGATTAAGGATTAGGGATTAGGCTTCAGTAGAAGTTTTAAAATATTTATCTTTATCTGCAATAATTAGAAGTATTTCAGATAATTCTCTTTTTCTGTTTTTACCTTTACCTTGTAAGGTATAAGCTAATTTGACTAATTCTATTAAGCTTTCTTTGTCTTTTTGTTTTCCTTCTGAAGACTGTAAAACAATTTGTTTAAAAATAGAGAATTCTTCTGTTTTACAACTAAATGGACAAACATAAGTTTCTAAGAAAGGCAATACTTTAGTAATAATTTTTTTATATCCTTTCAAAGTAAATACATAAATATCCGGAGATCCTGATTTTTGTACTATAGATCCTTCTCCAAAAAGTTCTTTAAAGGATTTTAATAAAGATAATCCATTTTTATGTTGTGTGACATTAAAAATAGGTTGAATATTAACTCCATATTTAAAATTTTTGTGGATTGAGATAGATACAGACATAGATCCTTCTCCTTCTACGAATCCTCCTAGAAAATAAAGATAATTTACATTGTTAATGTTTAACCTATTAATTTAATTTAAAAATAATAAAATAGATAGTGTCTAACATTGATCAAATAATCATCAGATTCTTCAGATTTAAAAATATTCCCTGCTGATTATCCATTGGGGCCTTTCTATCGAGAGAAAGGTTCCATCATTAAGATTATAACTTCGTTCCTTTCTATCCGGGGTTCTAGGAGAGAAAGTAGAGTACTTAAGGCTTTAGGATGTTCCAGCATATCATCGAGTTTTTGTTCTGAGGACCCTGTAGGGTTTAATCAAATCCTCATAGTTAAGACCGCTATTAACCAGATTTTCATTCAGTCATTTTTTAATTGACCTTACTTATATTAATGGCATCGAGCAAATTTCACACAGTATACTACCACATTAATGATTGCACTGTGTTATGTTTTTAGTAAACAGTCGGGGCCTCCGATTCTGTGACACCAATTTGTTTATTTTTTAATTCATTTTCTATCCGATTTGGAGAGAGAATGTGATCTGTCTAAGAAACAAACTACAACCAATAAGCTTGGTTGCTTGGTACCTCTTGTTGCCAAGCGTTTGAGGGGTGTTTGCCGAGTTCCTTAACAACTTTTAGCTCTACGCCTTAGTATTCTCTACCTACGAACCTGTGTCGGTTTAGGGTACGGTAGGGCTAATAAATTCTAAATATTAATAACGAAGTTTATTTCGTGTACTAATAATCTAGACCTTCCTTTCCGATTTAACCTGGAGAGGGAGGCCGGGCGGTTAAACCCTATGAAATTTTTTATTTTTCATATAAACTCAGACTCTTAATTAGATTTATTAATATTATTTTCTTGACCCTTAAAGGGTTTTCTATTCTATTACTCATCAGCCAAAACTTTGGTTTTGGTCCTTAGAGGCCGCATTAAAACAAAGAGGATTAACCTTTCTTTGTAACCCTTTCGTATTCGGCGAGAAGTATTATAACTTCTTTTTACGTTACTCATGTCAGCATTCTCTCTTCAGTATCCTACTTAACAATGAAACACTGTTAGATTATAGGCTAGACTGAATGTTCTACTACCTAGATTAGGAATATACTTTACTTTTTTTCAGGTATATTCTTAACCAACACGATATCGGTTGATTGTTTAAGACCCGTTAAATTATCGGCGCGACTATTCTTAACTGCTGATGCGTTGTTACGTACGTTCATTATAAGTAGCGACTACCCATTCCTTAGCTACTTAGATTTTAATTCTTAAACTATAAATTTTTTTAATAAACACAAGCAAGTACACAACTATCTTAAAAATTTTTAATTGTTGTACTAGCTATCCAACTCTCTTTAGATTAAGGCTCAAGGGGTGTAAATATTATTTGTAAAAGTATTTTTAATAATTAGAGCTAATCTGTTTTAATAAATTTATATATTCAGATTTAGTCATCAATCTTCTTTTTCCTTTTTTGTTCATATCGTAAGCTAATTCAACTATTTTTAATTTACTTTGTAATGTTAATGGTTGTTCATTTTTCAGTATTAAACTTACACTTCTAAATTTACTATAATGCTCTGATTTTTCTGAAAATACAGGGTATTTATCAATGAATGGTATTAAAACTTCAACAATTTGATTGATTCCTGTTACAGTATAAACCAATTCATTTTTAGTACCTTTATGTATAGAACCTATATTATTTAATTGTGTTTGTATTCTTTCTAATAAAATTTTAGATTCTTTATCATTAGTTATATTAAATCCTGTTTTTATTGTACCATCTTTTTGAAATGAAATATAAAAACTTCCATCTCCATCTATTATTCCTAAAATATGTTCATTTGATAATTCGCTAGAGATTTCTTTAATATCATTTTGTAATAAAATCTTATCTTTATCTTCAGAGACATTTAATAATGAATATAATTTTTCAATTCTATCTACTTGTCTATTAGTTGTAGTGTTCATCGATAGAGCTAATTTTAATAATTCTCTTCTACCTTCTATTGTTCTTTTGTCTTTGTTATACAAAGCTATAACTATTTGTTTAAATAAATTAAAGGCATGTAACTTTGCACAAAATACTGGATAGTGATAGAAATGAGGTATTATAAAGTTGTGTAAATCTTCAATTCTATCTACTACTAATTCAGCAGTATAGTTTTTATTATTAATCGTAATATTTCCACATTTTAAATATGTTTTAATAGATTCTAATATATATTTGGAGTCTAAATCTGCAGTAATAGAAAACTTAGGTCTAAATTGAATACCAAATCTATGTTTAGAAGATAATATAATTGAACAAAAGAAAGAACCGTCTGATTGAGTTAATCCACTTATATAACCTGGTGTTAATTTGAAAGAGTTATTACTTTGATTAAGTAATAATTGGTTCATTGTTTTATTTGTGTTTGCAGCGATTTATAATTTAGAATTTAATTTTAATTTTGTAGATTAAATAATACTCACTATTTTAAATCTGGTTAGGGTGCTAGCCTTCAGATTGAAAAGTCGAACCAACAACTTATCTAGTTATTATTAATGTAACCAAAAGGTATACAAAATTAAGTAAGGAAGACCGTTCCTCTCTCGGTCTACTACCTTTGCTTTAACAAAGGTTTGGACTATATCATAATAAATTACGCTTCCCGGAGGAGTAGAAAATTTATTCTAAGCATGTAGTCTCTGAGGTTCCTACTTTTACACAGGTATTTAGTGCTACTTTGTGTAATTTGGTTTCCTGCTGATTGCCCAATCTGTTAGGATTTTCACTTATGTTTTAAGTACCTAAAGTTATAAGGGTGTTCCAGCATATAGCTTAGTTTAATTTATGAGCCCAGTAGTCTTAAATTTCAGGCTCACTTAACAGCTGTATTAGAATTGGCTACTGCCTTATTTTCACTTAACTATCATTTGGGACCTTGATCAGTGTTCTCGGCTGTTTCCGTCTTGACTGCCCAACTTAGCTTGAGCAGTCTGAATATCTACCATCAATTTATGTTATTTCGAGATTCGCTTCCAAAGGTAAGATTTTCTAAGTCCCCGCAACTTGAACGCATCTAAATATTTATTAGTATTACTACTAATGGATTTAGAATTGTTGGGAAGCTCTGTGCTGTACCTCCATAAATCTTTAGCAAAGTAAAATTCTTTGCATTTATAGGTAGATGTCATACTTAAATATGTTTCGGTAGAAAACCAGCTATCACCAGGTCAGATTGGCATTTCACCGCTTACCAAGACTCATCGGGGAATAATGCAACATTCATCCGTTCGATCTATTATCATCTGGTCTTGGTAAGATCACCTGGCTTCGGGTCTAATAGAAGCAACTTATCCATTACTATTATTTTATATTCAAACATAAAGCTATCAAGGACCGGTTAGAGTACTCGTAGAAATGTTGATATGTTCAATAGTCCAGTCGCTTTCGCTAGGGCTTTTAACCTTGCTACTCCTATTAACTAGCTGACCCATTATGCAAAAGGTACGCCGTAGTCCCTGTTAAAGGATTTCGACTGCTTATAGAGTTACTAATTCATGTTCTTTTTCACCGAAAGTGTTAAATTTGTATATATTAATCACTTTATCCTCCTACGAGATTATACAGTGTAGTTGTAAGGAAGCTTCCTCAGGCGGAATTCCAAACGCATCCAAAATTGATTTTTTCCTTTAGACTCTACGTTTAGATTTTTTAGATACTATTCGTAAGTGAATTTAAAGGTTCAAAAATATTTTTTCATTTTACACCTCTGTTTCCTGAAAATATCCGACCGAGGGTCGGAGATAAAGAGAGAGGAAGAAAACTTTCAAGTACTATGTACCTGATCAGGATAGAGAGGCTTCTACTTCAACTAACTGTTAACCTTTCAGGAGTCTTTTGGTCTACTACCCGCTTTTCAATTTTTTCCTTTACAGTACTTTTTCACTATCGCTAAATTTATAATACTTAGCCTTAGAGGATGGTTCCCCTTGGTTCCGACTAGTTTTCTCTCGTCGTACTTTATTAACTTAAATTTCGATAGAACTTGTCTCTATTTTAGGTGTCCCTCTACCGTCGAAGAACAGTAGGTGGTCTTCATTAAAGAGGACTAACAGTAAAGATCAATAGTCTGAGAGGACAAAATGATAAAGTTCATTCAGGATTCATATAAGTATAAGTAGTTTAACTCTTACTTCATATGAGTTCGCTTAGAAGCGGCTTCTTTGGAGGATAGAAGTATTGCTACTTCGCACCTACATAGGAGTTTTTCTACTAGGTATTACTTACTTAGTATCGCTAATAAGCACCTACTTAGTTTTCTACATCTGAGATTATCCTTTATCCTGAGTTAAAAAATTTAAGTTACGGCCATGTTATAAGTTAGTAATTTTAAGTTCAAGAAGAGAAAGTGATCTTTAGGCTTTTTTCTTACTGGTTTATAACAATGATGCTGCTAACTTCTTATTATTCTACAGGACTTTTGTTGTTGACCTTCTATGGAACAATTTACTTGTACTTTTGTACGTTAAATTGAGTCTTTCAAGAGATACACTTAACTGCTTAAGGGTATTAAAGAAAGTATTCAAATAATAAGAGTCAGTTAGGCTAATCCGATTTCACTCGCCATTACTCTCGGAGTCTCGGTTGATTTCCTTTCCTTTCCTTAGTGAAATGTTTTACTTCAGGAAGTTGTTTGTATTAAAGGTTTCCCTTAGGATTGCTTTCGCCTGTGGCGTTTCAAAAGTATGCCCTATTTTGAAAACTATTGCAGTTACCTTTACATATTATGACCGACCCCTCCATGTAAAGGCCAAAAATGTATTTCGGACACAGAAAGCTTTTGGTCTTGACCTCCTTTTATATAAATTTGCTTAAGTTATCCTTAATAACCCCTTTGAATTACTTTTTTATTTTTTTAATGTTAAAACAATATTGTCATCGATACTTTTAGTAGGGGGTACTTTTAATTTGACTCAGGTAAGGCTTGCTTATCAGTCAGTTTTATTTCTGATATTTATATTTATACTTATATTTATATTTTTACTTAGACTTTTTTTCTGAGTATTATATGGTTGTGGACACACCTCCCACCCCCCCTAGGCTTTAGAACTAGTGAGTTTTGTGTATTTGTCACCATTCTTTAACCTGTCTGTAGACCCTCTTTATTTAGAGAAAAAGGATTTATGTTTTATGTTTATTTTTATTGTTCTGGTAGGTTTGATCTGTGAGGGTTTCAGGTGATTAAGGCTAAGATTTATAATCCGATACTCCGATTAATAGTTAGATTAAGAATCATGGTAAAATTAAGATTAAGAATCCGATTAAGGTTAAGACTCTTGGTAAGAGTAAGTTTCCTCTTCGATTAGCACTATGGGATAGGTAGGGGAGGAGTTAATAAAGTTTTGTTAGTTCCTTTTTCAATGAAATAGTTTGTATATAGGATATAAGCCTAACGAGATTAATCCTATTGAAATAAGGTTTGGTTTTATTCCAGTAAGGCTTATTGGAAAGAGAGGTCCTGTTTAGATGATATAATTTGAAATAGAGTTATAGTTATAGTTATAGTTATAAATTAATAGAAGAGAACATAAGAGTACGTTTATATTAGAAAAGAGTAAAGAATATAATAGAGGAAAAATGTGGCACTGAGAGTAAAGGAGAAAAGGATAAATAAAAGAAATCAACCTTGAGCTAGAAAAGGCCCCCTATTAAAAAGATTGAGATTGAGATTGAGATTGAGATTGAGATTGAGATTGAGATTGAGATTGGTAGGCACAAATGTTTGAGGGTAAAAATAAAAACTAAAAAGTAAGAGCAATCTATAAGAGTTCATACCTGTTGTTATAGAATCAATAGTATTTAATCCGGTTTTATGTTCATAATTTTGAATCATCTGTGCGATTGTTTTAAAATCTTCAAAGTCTTTTTCTGTGTTGGTCTTAAGCTTGTATTTATAAAATAAAGGTATAAATTTGTGAAAGTTGTCCGATACAGAGACGATTTCTAGACTACTTGCTGAGTAGGAGTGGTTAGAAGAGATTTTTCCACTGCCTAAATACTCAGTAATCAATCTTAGAAGTTCCTTATCTCTCTCGTGTTGAGTGATTCGGTATCTCATAGCAACTTGAGAAGAAGTTTTATTATTCCGAATCCTTACGTAAAAACAGCCGTCACCCGCAGTAAAGCCACCGATCCAATGAGGGTCTGCTAGTATATAGATGTTCTGAAATTGAGAGGTATTAAATTTATGGGTGGGTCTAGATGAAGGTTGAATGGTTTTAGTAGTTAAAGTTTTGTGAGCATCCCTTAAACCTCAGTTAGCTGTTAATTCTAGTTTTTGCTACTCCTTACTCTTAATCTGTTTCTTATTCTTATTCTTAAGCTTAATCTTAATCTTAATGGAATGGTGGGCACCCTCACCCTTTCTGTGGACATTTAGAGTGAAAATTTAAAAGTCAAATTTTTTGTGAGTTTGTAGAGGGAATCTGAATATTCTTATTCTTATTCTTAAATTGAGGGATGATTTTTGTCTTTAAATCATCAATTTTGTAAACTGAAAAACTCGCCATCTTTCGACTGTTTCTTTCATTAACAAATCCGGCGTTAAAAAATTTCTATTTCTTAATCTCGTATAAGATTCCTACTTCTGTAGTATGCTGGCCTATTTGAAACGAGGCTATCATTGAAATTCTGTTATTTGATGTTCGGTTAGTAAAAGGAATTCCAAAGGACCCTTCACTTTACTTGACTGTACTGTACTCTACTGTACTGTTTGTAAATCCGGTAATCCACATAGGTTGTAAACTATGGTTATTACTTTACTTTCAATTGTTGAGTTTTATTTCTAACAATTTAGCTCCTTTTAGGGGATACTTTCTTAAAAAAGGGTAGATTATATGGCTTAAGCTAACTATATCTGATACCTTTCAACTAATTCTATCATCAGCATCAATTTTTTAAATTTTACCCCATTGACAAAATCTTTATCTTTGAAGCATATAAAGTAAGGCAACTTCTTTTTTATTTACATTTACTGGAAATCTACATACTAGGCTAAATCCGGTCTTTGTATCTGTGGCTTTACTTAATTTAACTTGAAACAAAGCTTCTGTGTAAAAATATCCTAATAAAAACCAAGGTGACAACCCTGTAGGTAGGCGAGGGTCAGGCAGGTTAAAAGGTTTTTTCTATCTTTAGCTTAATAGACTGGAATTAAAGGAGTTATAGATCAAGTAAGAGGTTAGCTGCCTCTTCGATTAGCCCTATGGGATAGGTAGGGGGTTAACTAAATTTAAGTTTGTATTAATAATTAATATTTATAAGGTTATTATTATTATTGGTTACTTGCGGAATCCACCCAAACTAAGAAGTCTTGTGAAGAAACTGCTTCCACAGCGATAGGCATAAACCCGTGCCATACTCCACATATTTCACTACATTGTCCGTAGTAAATAGAGGATCTTTCAGCAAGGAAAGAAACTTGATTTAATCTACCAGGAACAGCATCTAATTTAAGACCTAATGAAGGAACAGCGAAAGAGTGGATTACATCAGCACCAGTAACAATTAATCTGATGTGGCAATCAACGGGTATAACTAAGTTGTTATCAACTTCTAATAATCTAAATTGTCCTAATTCTAAGTCAGAATCTGGAACTAGGTAAGAGTCAAAGTCAATAGATTCTCCGCTATCAGTTATAAAATCAGAGTATTCATAAGACCAATACCATTGATGACCTACTACTTTAATAGTTAATGTAGGCGAAATTACTTCCTTTTTCCCTACCTGTTTTAACCTGCCTGTGGCGCTGGCGCATAAGCAAGAGAAAGTAAGTAAATATAAAAAGCATAAATATAGGGAAGTTGGACTATATCATCATCCTTATTATAAATATAAATATAGTTATAAGTATAAATATAAATATAAACATATACAGATAAATATAAATCTTAGATAATAAAGATGTTTCACGTGTAGTCTCTGAGGAACCTGCTTAAAAAGAATTGATATTGATTAACCCTATCGCTCTTACCTCTGCTTAGTCACGTAAGCTAGGCTAGCGTACTCCTATTAGGTAGAAAGGTAGCTGGGTACGTATTAAAGGGCAAGCGATAAGCAGCAATTCCCTAATTCCCTAATTCCCTGAAGCGTATTTTATTTTGTTTTATTTAATAGACTCTAGCTTCTAAGAGAGAGATAGAGTTAGCGCAGAGAGAGACGGTTCCCTCCAGCTTAGTGCTCAGGGGTAGTGGTAAGGGTAGCAAAGCGGACTAAGGCTGTATCTTTAAAGCGTAAAGAGGGTATTATAATTTATAATAATAATAAAAATGCCCAGGCTGTCTTACGAATCTGAGGGGATAAACTCGAGGCAACTCTAGCGGGCGTAAGCTAGGGGTAGAGAATTTTCTGTTCTTTTTTGTTCTTTTCTTTTTGTAGGTTTCCTGCTGATTGTTCTGTTTTCTATAATTAACTATAATTGAATCACCTATCTGCGCTAGCGCGCTAGATTTCACTCTTAGGGGGGACCCCAAAAGATTTCACTCTTATGGGCTGGGGGGCCTCCTGTGCTTGTGTGGAACCCGAAGCGCCAAAAAGATTTCACTCTTTCATTGCTGTGGCAAAAGCAGGGGCTTCCTCCTTGCGCTGGCGCAGAAGCGCGCTCTTGTCCCGACCGTCTCGGAGCAATTTATGTGACCAAAGGAAAAGGCATTAAGAATTAATTAGCATGATTGTTACGTATTTTTAAGTTGATAGTTGGTTTAACCTGGACCATCCCCGCCCCCCCCCCCTTTCCCTACTCTTTGGGACTGTCCCTTTCTATAAGGGAGGGCTGTTAGCTAGCAGGCCCCTTTGGAGAGCAGTACCTTCGTGCCGTTGTATCTAGTCTATCCTCTTTAGGGTAGACTAAAGAGAGGGTGACTAAAGACTAAAGACTAAAGAGAAGGTGCTCTCTGTTTGATTTATACTCTTTTTAAAATTAAGGAGACAGGAGACAGGAGACAGAAGACAGGAGACAGGGTAGTAGCGAAATAAGAAAATAAAAATAATCGTACATGTAATTATCAGAAGATTCCAGCATATAGTGAAATTATTCAATTAGCCTTTCGACTAAAGGGGACAAAGTTTCATTTTAAAATTTAAATTTTTTTAAGTTTATACATCATGCTATAGTGAAAATGAGGACCGACTATTTTACGAAATTGATTCATTGATTCGACTTTAATGTAAATAACTGGTCTACCTTCATGTGATTGAACAGAGCTAACCAACGCAAAATTATAATGTAACATAGCTACAAGTTTATACACCTCTAAAAAGGTGAATCCTTTAGTATGTAAATAAAATCCACTTTTTGTTCAAGCTCCGTCATCCATAGCTCAAAAAGCTACAGCAATATCGTCAAGATAAGGTAATAAATCGTAATTAATTGTTTTAACAGCCTTACCTTCTCTTATTTTATAAAACAATTGATAATATGTTAACAACGTAGGGTAGCTTCGAGTAGCTACATTAAAGAAACAGTGAATATTACCCTTTCGTTTTGAGACATTAAGTAAAGGGAATCTACCACAATAATGAGATAAGTTTTGGAAAACAAACCATACATATTCAAATCTTTTTTGTGTTTGAGTAAAAATAAAATAAGGTGTAATAGAAGTTTTACTAAATTGAATAGACCCGTCCCTTAAAAGATGCCCCACTAATTGAGAGACAATAGTGGATGAAAATGGTGTATTACCTCGAACTTATTTATTTAGTCTCATTAATGTAGTAGAACCAATATTACCATAAGGTACTAAATCAGTTCTTTTACTATAAATATCTTTTATTGAAATAGCCTTAGTAGCCGGCACAACTAAAAATGTTGAATTTAAAAAATAAAAATTAAATGTAGGACAATCCATTAAGTATAATAATCTAAATGAAGGGAAAGCAATAGCGATTAATAATAAGGCAGGTGAGATAGTCCAGATTAATTCTAATACTGTTCCATGTGTTAAATATTTATGAGCGATAGGGTTTTTATTTGATCTATAGTAATAAACGATAGAGAAAAGGAACCAGAAAACTCCAAAGCTAATAACAGCTATATAGAATCCTATAGTGTTATGTAATGTAACTAATCCAGTGAAACCTGGAGCAGCACTATCTTGAAATCCTAATTGCCAAGCTTCAGCGGCATCATTAGATGCTATTAATAGTGCACCTGACCCTTTAAAACCACCACTAATTAAATCCCAAACACTGATGAAGACTGCAGTACACTTTGATACCACAACTGTTACTTCTATAGTGACCCATATTACTATTTGTGTATATGCTAATATTATTAAATCTTTAAACATTTCTAAGTTTTTTTGTTAAGTTGTATAATCTTATGTTACTATCTACTTGAGAGTTTCTAGTTTTATAAGCTCTTACAGTGTATTTATTTCTAGTTTTTAGCTGCTTATTATTATTTATTAGTTTGATGATTTTAATTTTAAACTCGGGACTATCAGTAATTTAGGTGCTATTGTTAGTTGTAGGTTAAGATTGTTAGAAGACTATTTAGAAGTAGGTGGTATAAGAGATCAGATAGAATATATAAGAGAGTCTCTTCTAAGTGTGTAGTTCAGTGGTAATAGGTTTAAGTTATTCTTAATTTACTTGTAACTTGTAAGCTGTTTTCCTTGTTACTGTTTATTTTGTAAGTGTTCATATAAAAGCAAATAAAGATAAAAACAAATTAATCTGTGTGCTCATTTTATTCTATTCTATTCTATAAAGGGGGAGGAGGTGGAGGTGGTTGAGGAGTTGGAGGTGTTGGAGGTGGTTGTGGAGGAGGAGAACTGTTTAGAAATGTGTGTAAGTAGATAAATGCCTTATTAGGCATCTTAAGATTGGTCTTTGAGGGAGTATTCTTATATTACGGTATTTAGCGAATATTTTTTATTCTAGGAGGGATTTGATTTAGTGCTTTGTATTTTTTATAGTAAACTATTTAAATTTATTAAGAGAATTTAGATGAAAGAAGGTGGTGTAGGTAAAGCTACTGCTAAAGGGAGATAGTTTCTTCATTAATAGAATCGTTATCTCCGTTCGTTAGGTAAGGTACCAGTTATTATCTTAATTTTATAAGTTTTCAATTGTTCATTTTTAAAGGTTGTACTGGTTAGAGTTTATTGTTTTTGGTGTATTAGTTGTTAGTTTTTAGTTGTTAGTTTTATTTTTAACTGTGTTACTATTTATATTAGTCCAAGGTGGTGTGGGAGAGTAGGACTGGTGGTCGAGTTAGTGGTTTAGCTTTTTTATTTTCTGTGTGTTTGTGAGTCTTTTGTTGTGGATAAGATTGAAAATTTATAATTTAGAATTTATAATTTATAATTTATAATTTATAATTTATAATTTATAATAAAAAGGGTCTCTGTTTAAATTTAAATAAAATTATTAAAAAAATCATTGAGTAATACTAAAAAAATCAGTAATATAATCGGAGAATTAAGGGATTCGAACCCTATTTAAATTATTATTAAGAATCAGAGTTTAATGGTTAAACTAGTAACACTTAATAAGAGAAAATTAATAAATTCGGTTGTACACTTAGTCATTTTTGGTTGTTTTCTAATTATAGGTGAGACTAGAGTGGTTAACGTTTATTTTTCCTTTTGCCATTATTCTCTTTTGCAAGATAGTCAGATAGTAAGATTGTCAGATAGTAAGATTGTCAGATAGTAAGATACTCAGATAGTAAGATACTCAGATACTCAGAGACTCAGATAGTAAGATACTCAGATAGTAAGATAGTAGTTGTAAGTTGTAAGAGTCTGTGTTATTGTTATAGTAAAAGTAATAGTAATTATTATATGAATAGTCAGACTAAGACGTAATAGTAACAGTAATTGTAATTGTATTTGTAATTCTAATTGTATTGTATTTGTAATTCTAATTGTAATTGTATTTTTTATTGTAAGAGTAAAAGTAACAGTAACAGTAACAGTAAAAGTAACAGTAACAGTAATAGGCATAGTAAGAGTAACAGTAATAGTAATACGTAATAGTCAGAGTAAGATTAACAGTAAGAGTAATAGTAAAACGAAATAGTCACAGTAACAGTAAGATTCCTATTAAGAGTACTATTCCGATTCAGAGTAATATTCCGATTCCTATTAAGAGTAATAGTAAGGGTAGGATTAAGAGTAAGAGTAAGAGTATGATTAAGAGTAAGATAAAGAGTAAGATTAAGATTATTTGTACCTCTATTTGTAAGAGTATTTCTATTTGTATGACGTATTAGTATTAGTATTTTTTATTTTGTCATTTTACTTTATAGCTCTTTAATCAGTATATTCCAGAGTGACTATATATCAGGAGTATCTGTATGAAGGGGAGCACTTACTGTTTAGTTGTTATTTATTTGATTTGGTTTTTGGGCTATTTTATTTATAAGGTATCGGTTATTAGGCTCTTTTCTAATACTGGTACTAATTAGGTTCAACGGTAAAGAGACTCCTAATTAGGGTTTAATTAAGAGTAAGATTCAGAGTAAGTTGAGAGAAATAATATTATAAGAGTAGGTGGTTAGGGCTGTTTCTTATGCTAGAACTGTATATCTATAGAGTTCTGTTAATTACCTGTATATAAAGTATGTAAGAGTTATTCTTAAGGTAGGATATTTCTTTAGTTTATCTGAATAAGATAGTTACTAGTAGGGGTGAGGGTAATAGTAGTAGAAGGCTGTATGATATTTAAGGTCCTGTTACTGTTACAAGGTATTTATCCTGGTACGGGTAATGGTACTGGACATGGTCTGTGACAAGGTACTGGACCTGGGACTTTTAGAAGGAACTTGTTTATAGAGGACAGTAAAATCGATAAAGCTATAAGTAGTATTAAGAGAAATAAGAATTATTAAGGGTAATAGGAGATATAAGTGATTGTAAAAGGTTCACAGGAAAAGGTCTCTAAGGGTGATACTAATAAAAATAACAATAACAATAACATTAACATTAACATTAACAATAAAGAGGGTAAGACAGGTAAGCTGATTAAAGGGTAATAATTAGTAAGGTATAAAAATTAAGTGTTAATTAAGAGAAAATAAAGTAAAAAAGTCCGGTTTGTAAGACTTGTAAAATAGGTAATTAGTCAATTAATAATTTTAGTCCTAGGGTAATAGTAGAATACATAGAATAGTAGAATACTAGAATAGTAGAATACGTAGAATACGTAGAATACGTAGGAGAAGTAGGTAGGAGTTGTTGGTTGTTTGTGGTTGATTTTATTTATATTCGGTTCCTAATCGGTTTATTTCTTTATTTCCATTGTTGTTATTAATTTGATTTTTAAGGTTAAGGGTTAGGTTTAGGTTCTATTCAATTCAATTCCATTCAATTCCATTCAATTCCATTCAATAAATTGAGGAGTAGATTGGGTTTAGGTTTAGGTTTAGGTTTAGGTTTAGGTTAAGATTAAGGTTATTATTTAATTTCATTTTTATGTAAAATTATATTAGGTGTATAGTTAGGTGGTTACAGTAGGTTTGCTAAAATAAATAATAAATAATAAATAATAAATAATAAATAATAAATAATAAATAATAAATAATAAATAATAAATAATAAATAATATCAAATAGATAAAATATAAACTATTAAAAAGGGGGGTGTGTGTAAGGGTCTTGTAGAGGGGATTAGAGTATATAGCGTTTATTATTATTTTTTTGTTTGTTTTGTGTGGTTAAATATTATTGAGGGATATCTTTTAAAGTTGTGGTGTGGGGTTGTTTGGGGCTATAAATATAATTATAACTATAACTATAACTATAAGTATAACTATAACTATAACTATAACTATAAATACCCTTGTTTTAGTGGGGTTGTTTGCTGTTCTGTGGGGTTGATACTGTTTTTAGTTTTGAACTTTCTTAGTTTCTTAGTTTCCTAGTTTCTTACTGTCTTAATTTATGTGTTTTAGTTAAAATTTAATCAAGGAAAGTAATTATAATAATAGCGATCATAGCTAATAATAAGATAAGGCTTAAAATAATTAAATAGATTGCATATTCATTATACATGGCATAACCTAATCCTTCCATTTGTGTATTAGAGATAAGATAAGAATCAGGGTTACCTATATTAGTTTGGAATTCTCTAAATACAGATAAGTGATCAATTAGGCCGTTCCACCAGTAAGCAGAGTTACTTATTTCAGAGATTGTTGTTTCAGCGTTAAGAGAGAAATCAAAATTAATGAAATTTAATAAGATAAACATAAATAAAGATACGATAGCCACTGCTAAAGGTAGGTGTTGTGTAAAATCGGCTCCATATTCGGAGATTTCCGAGAGTCTAATGTGAATCATCATGATTACGAATAAGAATAAAACTGCGATCGCTCCTACATAGATTACAATATAAGATAAACCAATAAAGTTAATTCCAGAAAGGATTAATAAACCAGCAACAAGAACAAAAGTAGAGATTAAAAAGATTACAGATATTATAGGGTTTTTAGCTGTAATTGTAAATAAACCAGATGTTAAGATACCTAAAGATAATAAAGAAAGAGTTTGTGTTGTCATTTTTTTTTAGTTTTTTATGGCAATTGTTAAAATTGAGTGGTGTTAGCCTCCATCGACTATAAGATTATCTAGATTATTATCCAAAGCAGGTTTTCTATCTAACTGTAAGGTTTAGAGAGGTTCGGTTAATTTTAAGTTTAGGGTCTGTCTATTTTGGGGACCTTTCTAATTAGTGAGTAAATAAATATTAATTTTACTTTGTACTCTTTACTCTATGGGCTTTCGGTTTAAAACTGTTTATCTGAGGATTTTTATTTGAGTTGATTTCTTTTGGCTTTGCTGTAATTACTATTTATGACTCAAACCAGGTGTAAGTAAGGATAATTGTGTTAGTAAGGGGTTTTAGTAAGAGAGGGAGTTTTTAGTTGTTAGTGATTAGTTGTTAGTTCTTAGTTCTTAGTTCTTAGTTCTTAGTTTTTAGTAGTAGAGAGAGCTTTATTAATGATTTGATTTGATTTGATTGGATTATTGTTATTTGTAAGTTGCGTCCACTAAGATTGGCTTGGCTGGTGGGGACTGTTGTTTAGATTAGAATTTATTAGATTAGATCAGATTTAAATTTTAAGACTCGATCGAGTGTGGGGAGGCTAGGTGGAGTAAAAGTTTTATATAGAGGTAGATTAAAAATAGCTTAAAAATAGAGTATTCTAGTAATTTATTTTTTTAATTTAAGGCTTTTCTCTATGGTCTATCAATCCTGTTTAATTAAGGATAGTTAGGTTCCCTTCAGAGAGAGGTCCTGTCGATGGTAATTGAATATTTCTACTATTTATGTTTTATGTTATGTATTTTTTATAAAACTCATTTAGGGGAATTATTCTCTTAAAGAGAGTTTATAATTTATAACTACACAAATATTAAGAATAAAAGGCCTAAAACAATAAGTTTCTAAGAATAGAAACAAAAATCCAAACCAAATAAGGTTTAGATTCCTTTCTTAAAGACTATTAAATAAATTAAAATAATCAAAGCAAAGCTAATAAACAGTTGTAGAAAGGTGGGTAAGGTAGGGGTAGTGTTACTGTGATTATAAGAATTTTCATCAATAAATAGAAAGGCAGTAGGTTTAACCTTGAAATTGTGACCTGTTTCTAAGAGTTTTGTTATTAATAGATATTTTAGGAGTAGCCTACAAGTATATTTACATTTGTAATTTGTAATTTTACATTTTACAGTTGATAGTGGATAGTGGATAGTTGATAGTTGAGAGTTGATAGTGACCTTCTTACATTTGATAGTTACCTTTCTCTACTAAAAATTAAACAGTAAAAATTAAACAGTAAAAATTAAACAGTAAAAATCAAACAGTAAAAATTAAACAGTAAAAATAAAGGGTAGATATTGCAGGCTCCTCTTTTAATCGTTGATTCGGTTAATCGGTTAATCGGTTAATCGGTTAAAGAGAGTGGTTGATTCTACAAGGCTTAGGTTGAAGATATATTCTAAGGAGTTTCAGGTGTTTAAGGAATCCTGTATATAAGGAATCTTTGTTTAATTCTGTTTGGGCTGAAGAGGGTAGGTTTATAGGTAAGACGGCCAGAGAGAAAGGTATAGGATTGTTTTACAGTTTACAGTTTAAAGTTTACAGAGAGGGTCAAATTTAAAACAGTTATAAACTAATTAAATTAATAAAAGGCCCTATTTCCAGACCGGGAAGAAAGTTTATGGGTAAAATTAAAGGTTACTCTAAATTTCAAGATAACAATTTATATTATTGAGAATTTTAGGTATTATAGTATAGTTATTCTTAAAAAAGAGTACTAATAATTAGGCAGAGTAGACTAAAGAAATCCGGAAGAGAGGGTAACTATCTAGAGGTAAACAGGTACTAGGTTAAACTCGAATGGTAGGTATTAGGTAGATAGTAGGATAAGGTAGAGGGGGTAGGTATCTATTAATAATTAACAAATTAAAAAAGGCAGGATGACTGAGCATTCATCAGAAAGATTTAAAGTATTTTTAATAAAAACAACCAAAACACTACCTACTCTTTAGATTAGATTCTCTTATGTGAGAATGTATTAGAGTATATTCTATTATATTCTATTATATTAGTTGATATTAGGGTATATAGAGGTAGAGGGTCCGCCTTACAATTATTTCCTATCCTTTCATTTAATTTAATTTAATTGAACTAAGACAGAGTAATAGTAATAGTAATACATAATACGTAATAGTAATAGTAATAGTAATAGTAATACGTCATTGAAAGTAGGGGTTCCTTAGAGATGGTTTTATAAGTGTTGGTGTCACTGAGATTCTGAGATAGATTATTGTGTTAGATTCTATTATTAGATTATCCTCAAAGCAATAACTATGCTTTTTGTATTTTTAATATAGTGTGAAGAATCTGACTAATCTTTTTATTTAGTTAATTTTTATGAGCTAGGCTCATTTATATTCTATTCTCTTAGATTAGATTTTATTTTTGTATATATTCCCTCCCCTTTTAGGCTGATAGGCAGATCTCCTGATAGGCTTATAAAGTGTAATTCCTAGTTACAGGGTGAGCGGATATATTTACTGTTACTCAGGACAATAAGCAGGAAACTTTAATTTATCCCCAAAGCAATAACTATGCTGATAGCTTGATAGGTGGATAGGCAGAGAGACTTATAGGCGGATAGACTCATAAGCACTTAGGAAAGAGATTGCGTGTTGGTGAGACAGGGGAGGTAGTGCTAGCGAGTATTATTATTTTTACTGTTAATTGATAGTAGGGATGTCCTATATTTTTGTTTGTAATTGTATTTGTAATTGTTTTTGTAATTGTATTTGTATTTGTAATTAAGGGGAGGTATAGACCTCGAACTTATAGGTATCGTTGGTTGTAGGTAAGTTAGATTAAAGGGGGGTGTTATATTTCTTTTATTAGAGTTTTGTGTTTGTTTAGTTTCAGTTTAAGTTTAAGTTTAAGTGTCAGTGACAGATTCCGTAAAAGTATAATTAACAGAAAAAGTTTCAGTTTAAGTATGAGTAAAAAAATAAATAAAAGTATAAGTTTAGTTAGTTCGTTTAAATAAGTGGTTTTATTATTATAGTTTTTTAAGGTAATACTTTAAGTTTTGTAAGTTCTAAGGTAGTTTGTGAAAGAAATGTTAAGTTTCTAATTTAGTTAAGTATTCTATTAAGATTGTATAGGTAACATTTTGAAAGCATGGAAAGGGATAGGGCTAGCTAATGTCCATTCTAAGGTATTAGCGCTTTGAGGTTCATTTTCAAAGATAGTTACACTAGTAAAGTAAGGTGCTACTGCCCAAGGGTTATTAGAACATTCTTTTTGGTTAGCAAATAAATCAAAGATAATATAAGCGAATAATACAGTAGCCACTACACTAATAAGAGAACCAAAACTAGAGATAGCGTTCCATCCACTAAAAGCATCAGGATAATCAGGGATTCTTCTTGGCATCAATTGTGTTAATCCCGGCTTAATTCCGGACTCTTAACCTTACGGCTAAGTTCAGACTATGTCTTACAGTTTTATAATTTTCTACGAAAACTGCTTGGGCGCTTCTGTAAAAAATAAGAAATTTTAACAGTACAGGGTTATTGTTGGTACTACTCACCTGTTAGTCGTTGAACGTTATTTACTCTGACGCGTAGTCATCTGTATACCGAGTAAATCTTCGCTGCAAATTGACCTTATTTTATTTTAAGGTTTTCTTTGACAATTCACCCAATTAACTATTAAGTTTTTAAATAACTTAAAGAGGCATTTATATTTATTATACCGGCCAATCCTAAGAAGTGTTGAGGGAAGAAAGTTAAATTACAATTTACCCTTAATCTTTCAAATAAGGTTGGACTATTTCTTAATTTTTAATTGGGGGGCTCTGTATTACCAGGACCAACTAAAATCACATTCGTGTAGTCTCTGATGATCCTACTTTAGTTTTAGTGTACAAACTATTTGGTTTCCTGCTAATTGTCCATTGTATTATCTTATGTCATTTTTACCTAAATAAGGTAGACTAAGCTTTAGGAGTTTCTAGCATACGGAATGTTTTTTACAAATATAAATATAAACATAGATATAAATATTTGGGGGCTAATTAAATTTTACTTCTCTCACATAATTATTTTTTAACTTAATTATACTAACTAAGTTTCACTTTCTACATACCACTTTACTCCTTTAATTAAAATAGGTATTTTTTTGTTTATATTTAAAGAAATAGTAGAAAATCTCACTCTAAATTGTTGTCTTGTAGCATTAATAGAAGGGAAAGATAAGACTTCTCCATGTTCACTTCTCATAATTATTTTTGTTCCTCCTATTCCATATTGTGGAGCCAATTTACCTTTTTTACCTTTATTATGATGACCTTGTTCTAGTAGATATTTTTTTAAAGCTAAACTAGTTAACAATTTTTGTTGTTCTGAAACCTTAGTATTGAATCTTGGATGTAATTTACCTGCATGTAATTTTTTTAATTTAGAAATAGTTTCAGGAGAATGTTTAAATCCTTGAAAAGAACCTGCTATTTTTAATATATTATATTTAGGTTTATATAAATCAATGTAATGTTGTTCTAACCCTACACAGATATCTACATCCTTTTTACAATACTGTAAAATTAAGAATACAAAGTTGTTAGGGCCCTACTTATTAATGGCTAAAGGCAAAGGTAAATTTACAGATTTAACATAACTCATCTGCACTCTAAATTTTATAGCTAAATTAACACTACTACCTATATAATAGTTTCCATTTGTTAAATTAAAAAACATATAAACACCAGCTTTATCTTTAGTATTTAGTAAAATATCAAATTTAGAAACTATGAGATCTATAAATTTAGCCTCTGCTTGAATATTATTTAATTTTTCAAATATTAATTTATTTTTACCTTTATTAGGATTAGGTCTTTTAGGTGTAGGTAAACTATTTAATTTATTATCTAAAGTGAAATAATCGATATCGTTATATTCTTTATCCTTAAATTCTCTATCTACTATATCATTAATAGAGATAGGTTTGCTTAATAATATAAAAATATTAAAAATCAAGTAAAAACAAATCTGAACTGTTAAATTAACCCCGATAAACAATGTCCAGAAGTGAATTTTCCCTAGGAAATCGTTAACCGTTCTACCTACAATTTTAGGAGTCCAATAATAAAATCCGGCGAATAAAGCAAAAACAGCTCCCATTGATAATACATAGTGGAAATGCCAATCAACTCTGAATAAACATAAATCTAAAAAAATTCATTATTAAAAAGAGTCAAATTTGTTGGACTGTCTCTTAACCTGTAATAGTACAATTATTTATTACCTTCTATTAAATATTTTTTTAACAAAAGGTCCTTATACTAGAGTGGATTTTCATATTTAATCCAATCAATAATAGAATAAAGTATGAATATATTTTATGCTCTACACTATTTAAAGGGGAATATTTATATTTTCTAATTTCTATAAAAGGTTTAATTTTAGTAATTCTATAGAACTTAATATCGTAATATAATCTATTTTTCATAAAATAATCATATATAAATAACATACTATTAACGTTTTTAAATTTAAATGCAATAGATGAGTAGACTTTAGGTGTTTTTCTAACAGAAGCTTTTTTACGAATAAGAATAAAGGGTTTAGAGTTAAAAATAGTAATATAAAATTTGAATTTAGAAGTAAATTCAATTCATAATATTGGAATTCTAATTTATATACTATTCTATTTCCAGCATAATTATAATTATAATTATTGTACCATCAGTATCAACTATCTCTTAAAAATAAGGATCATATAATTCAATTTTATAATTAGGTTCAGTATACTTAAGATTATATATTAGACAAACTTATGTAAAACTAGGTATTTTAATTCTAATTAAACCATTTAAATTTTTAATAATATATTTAAGATCTTCAGTAGTAGAAACAATACGAGATAAATAGATTCAGGGTGTGTCTGTACGTTCTATGTTGATTATTCCTATACCCCCATTTCTCCTGCCGTAAGAAAGGTAACTAATCTGGTAGATGGTTTAAAGTTATTTCTAATAATTCAGTTATGTAATTTAATTCTTATTTGTTTAAGAATTCTCTCTTTACGATAATACTTAACTCTAATATAGAAATTACCGTCTTCCTCTATTATACTTGCAAATCAATTTAAAAATTAATAATCTTCAGTATCAGGTCACTGACCTACAGTCTCTGAGAATCCTTTTCAGTTTTCTGCTGATTGTATATTCATAAGTTTCATTTATAAAACTTATTGTAGTATCATTATTTTGACTATTTCACAGATTAAACCTCCTTCTAGCATCTCAGTTTTGAAAGATAACAGTAAAAATAAATAAAAATAGTAAACAATACACAAAAAATATAGTTCCCAGCATATGGTCAGTTTTGCAAAACAATCCTTTAAAACAGAAGATGGATTATTTTGGCCCATTTGAGCTACTACATAATCATGGTTAATCAGATTTAACATGCAATTAAACATTAAACATTAAACATTAAACATTCACCAATAAATAATAAACAATAAACATTCACCATTAAACATTAAACATTAAAATTAAACATTAACAGTAAACAGTAAACATTATACATTAAACAGTTAACATAAAACATTTTTCTATTAGGTTCCTTTATTTAAATTAAAGTAAAGTAAAATGGTCACTTAGTTATGTTATATATTTATCTTTATATTTATATTTATATTTAGAATTAAAATTAAATTTATATAACTATTAAAATTAAATTGCTTAGTAAGGATTCTGAATTGATAAAGGCTTTCGCCTTCCATTAGAGTACACCTTAATTTCATAAATTAGTATAGAACCTTAATATCTGGTAAGTGTTCAGAGAGAAAGGCTCTTCCTTGATAACTGAAATAACTACCTTCTACTCGTTGCTCTTTTACAGAGAAGTGATTTATTTGTGATTGTGGGTTGGGTAAAGGTATTTATATTTATATTTATATTTATATTTATATTTATATTTATATTTATATTTATATTTATATTTATAAATGAAATAATCTCTGATTTAGATCCACGATAACCCATTTCGCTTTCGCTCAACTAATGACTTATTACCATACATGAGTGATTAGTTCATCCACTTATACTCTTTCGAATATAGTTTGGTATCAGTAGTGTTAGGGTGTCCCTGGAGTTTGATAGTTTTACCCACTTAAGTGTTTTCCCATAACACTTGGCAGGTCTATAATTTTCCCATTTTAGTATGTAAATTTTTAACATCAAATTTAACAATTTATTAGGGTCTGGACTATCTCTTTATTAAATTTACCGATTACTTTTAAATTTAATACATTGCGTATAGTCTCTACAGATCTAATTTTAATCTTACCACAAATTAAATCCACGGTATAGTTTACAATAATCGTAGTTTAGAATAGCATCAATATTCTTTATTATAAATTCCACCGTTCATAAATCGAGTTTTTTTTTTTTGTTAAGAATCGAATCGAAATAAGTATTAGTTACTAATTATAATTAAGATAATCAATTATAGTAAGATAGTAATTAATCAAGCAATGTTACACAAGACACTTTAACACAAGGGTTTTACTACTCAATACAGAATAGTTTTTATTTATTAATATTATTATGATATTCAAAGAATTTCATATAAGAGACTTTTTTTTCTCCAAGTAAAGGATAACTATTAAAATGTTCAAAGAGAAGTTTTCTAGATAAAGCATTATACAAAAAAAGTCTATAATGATTAAGGTCTGTTATTTTTATAATACCTGTTGGATTAATTTTAGGTTTGTCTTTAAGGATTTTATTCTCACTTTGAAAATAGAATTTTACCATGTTTAATAAATGTAATTCATCGTTTTGACCGATAGCGAATGCGGACTTTCTTAGTCTTCCTTCTTTATTAAAAACTAAAGAAAAGTTACCTTCAGCTTCTATAAATCCAGAGAGCCAAGCTTTAAAGTAAAAAGGGTATTCAATAAACTTAGTTTGTTTTTGTAACTGAGCCTCTAATAATTTCTCTTTATTATTAAAGATTTTCTCTCTATTAGACAAAAAATTCTTAAAGTCTTTATAAAGTAAACAATTTTTAACAAATTCTAATTGACATTGTTTTCTAATAGTAATTAGTGGGTATCTAGATAAAATTAATAAGACTTTATTAATATCACTCTTGGAACTAGCAATTCAAGTTACATATTTATCTTTTCTCTCAATAATTACTCTACCTCCAATCACTGTTTGTATTTTATTTAACATTATATGATTATTCACATCATTTTTTAATGCTATGACAAATCTTACAGTAATACTTTTTTTAGTAGTGCTCAAATTAGTTGTAATACAACCATCTCCTTCAAGTAAACCTACAAAAAATTGTTCAATATAATTTTTATCTGTTGTACTTTTTGTTTCCTCTAGTTTGCTTTTAGAGATAACTTGTGGTTCAGCGAGAGAGATTCCTAATCCTTGAAGAATAAAAAGAGACTCATCAAATACATAAAAATCAATTATAAGGTAAATATCCTTAATAAAATTAAAAATAAAATTCTTGTGAATAATTTTATCATGGAATGCGACATCTAATGAGGCATTAGACAATACAACTCCTGTTAAACCACCAATAGTGAATAAAGCTAAGAATCCTAATACGAATAATAAAGGTGTATTGAATCTTAAGCTTCCTCCATATAAAGTAGCACAAGGTTCAGCCTTCAACCATTTCAGGTTTAGTTGGCTTAATATCTAGAATTTAACAAATTAAATTAAATAAAATTAACTAAAAATAATAAAATAATTTAATCCTAAAATTCCTATTAGAGGATTGCTCTAAACCGTTACCGGCGATTTTGGACTATTCCTTATAATTTCATATAAAACAATTTGTACTAACAAGTACTCCTACAAATATAAAAAATAATAATCTAAACAAAATTCAACTCAATAAATCTGAAAATCCAGATAATTGAAATAATAATATTTTGAGAATAATTATTAATACTTTTATACTGTTTATCTTTTTTACTTAGAAACCATGGAGCGTCTAGTCTCTACGCTTTTACACAACAGTTTCCCAATTGTGACTTAGTTCGACGATTATCCTAAAAACATTACTTATTCTGTAATTTAGGACTTCCCTCGAGTTTGCCCCTATACTTAATAGTAGTTAGTCCTCTATTTGTAATTTATAATGAAATTTATATTTCATTCCTGGAATAATAAATTGTTTAATATGAGGGTATATTTTTTTAACTGATTTAACTGGTAGATACAAAACAGGTAACCCTCTTTGAAAATGTATATTACTCTCAATGTCAAATTTTATATAAAAAGTATTAACCATAAAAATACATTCTTTAACAGTAAAATTTTGAGTCTGTAAATATAAACCCCCTCCCTTTACAAAAGAACCATCACCCATAATTCAATGTGCTAGTCCTTCATAAGTAATTAAATCAAAAAAATCATTGGGTAAAATCTTTTTACCTTTATAATAAAATTTACGATATAAAATTAGAAAACAAGGTAAAGATCTTGTAACAATTTCAACACCAAAAAATTCTTTTCTGTTCAATCTTGTTTTAACGAATGAAGGATAAGAAATACAATAGTGAGAAAGAAGAGAAAAAACATTAAAAACGTAATCAAATCTTTTTATACTTTGTTTAAATCTAAATCTAGCTCCGAATTCTTTAGGGTAGGGTTGGTTCATTAATAATTTACTACTATTTTTAATGGAGATACTACCATCAGATAGTAATATACCCACTAAAGGAAATAAAATATTATTAGGGATAGATACCATATACTTAACAATGTTCGTATATTTAGGGTAGTTTACAGTAGAAGATAGATTCGATCCGTACAAAACTACTTCTTTACAACTGTTATTTTCAGGTAAATAATTTCTATTTGATCTAGGAAAAATATTTAATAAATTTTCATTTTCTCCCGATGAAGTAGCAAACTCCTTGGGGTTCAATAAGCGATAGTTTTCTAAAACATTTAAGTATATTCTTTTGGCCATATTAGTATTCTTACTAAAGGAATATGACAGCCATGAGAAGATTTTGATTCCAGTAGGCACTGCGATTACCATTGTGAAATAGAAGATTAACCCCAACTACTAAAAATAAATCCTAGTAGCCATTAGTCAATAGTCCTTTCCCAAACCGTACGTGATAGTTTCCCATCATACGGCTTTCCAAAGAAAATAATAGCCAATTAATTTTTTCTGTTTTCCTTCAATTAAAAATAAAACTTTTAATCTAATATGAAAACTCCGTCACCTCAACCCTTCCGAGTGTCAGGTGATCCCAAATTCTTATATATACCGCAGATATATCCCCTTAGGCCCCCTATATTCTAAAATGATCCTTTTATAGTTTAGTCAGCTACTTCTAAACTCCATTTTTAATTAGAAATATTTGAAAGGGTTCGTGATCCTAGCCATAGGGATCGTAGCTCGAGAGTGAAATAACTTTAAAAAGTTTAAACTCCCTTTTTGAACATGCTGTTGTCAGCGTAAAGTTAGCCTTTACTGCCTAAGTTCAATGCTTTACATCACTAATTAATTTTATATAAAAAATGCTCTACAAAATAAGGTAGAATAAACGGCTTAATTTTCATTAAACTTTTTTCATTTATATAAATTCTAAAAAATTTTTTTTCCTTTTGTATAGTAGGATTAATATCAAATTTTAGAATTAAAATATTTACCAATAAAACAACTTCTTGCAAACTAAAATTATCTGTACATAAAACTAAGCCTTTATTTCTTTTACTACCGTCTCCCATGATCCAATTAGCTAAAACTATATAGTCCATATAAAAAAACAATTCTTGTTTAACTGTTTTAATTATTTTAGCATTAATAGTTAAATAAAATAAATTAAAAATTTCATTTAAACTTGCTAATTGTCTAGTTTGTAAGAAAACACTGTAAAAAATTTTACCTCTGGTAACTGTTTTAGCTCCCATAGGTAAACCTGAGCAAAGATAAGCAAGATCCTTGTAAATGTACCACAAATAAGGAAAATTCTTAATAGATTGTTTAAAGCCGATTCTAGGATTCCAATGTCCTCTTTTTTGTATCCATCCATCTGATAAAATTAAACCTATAAGAATGCTCTTAACTCTTGGTGTTAATTTAAGAAGAAAGATTTCACTACTAGTTAATCTGGTTTTAAAAGACATAGAATTAATCCCAATTTGTTTATTCCATATAGTTATTTGCGAAGTATTAGTATTAGTATTTGTAAATAAACAATTTTTTAATACAGAATTTTTATTAGAAAAGGATTTCGATGAAGGAGTTACCCTTAACGGTATATATAATGAGATGGCGCACGTAGCTGCAGTAAAGTAAGCTCTAGTCAATAAATTAAATTAAAAAAATTAAAATAATTTTGGACAGTATCTTAATCTAATATTAAATATTTAATCTCAAATATTATTATATCTAAAATAATTAGATATTTTGCCTGTCTCTTAGAGTTCCGCTCTCTCTATTAGACTAATTCCAGTATTGTGAAACTGTTAAGGAATAGAGAGGGTCACCATTCTCTTAGAGTGCCTCATAAAAAGGGGGTTCTAAATTAGTTAAAGTTTCCCCGATTAAGGTAAGAGGGTTTCGGTTTTAAGTCTAACAATAGTGTAAAAGGAGTGTTTGGTATTTAAGGGGCTGTTACTTAAATAGGTCACTAATAAGGGGGTACAGACTACGTAAACTGTTTGAGAGGGCGGTTTTCTTACAGGGAATAAATGTACAGGTTGGGGGTGTAACTAAGGGGTGTTTTGGTAGGGTGTAGTGGTGAGGGCATTAATTTGAGAGATTAAAAATATAAGTTATATTAAATTTCTTGCGTACTTGTCTCTGAGGATCCTTTTTTAGAGATACTTTTAATTTTTGTTATTCCTTTCTCATCTAAGTGTTTACCTTCCGTAATCATAATATAAACTTTTCTAAACTTTAAGTACTCGATATAGGGTCCTCCAAATAAATGAAATTTATCAAAATAATTAATTAATAAGGCAGCAGTATTTAAATCCTGAATTTTAAGAAAGTATAAGTTTTTAGAGTTATTAGTTAAAAGAGCTGTACTAAAATTAGGTAATAGAATTTTTAACAGATTTTCCTCCTGGTGTTTAAGTAAAAATTGAAGGTTAACACTAATTCCAGGGTGTTGAGAGGAATTCAAACAAGAGATCTGAAAAGAACCAACGCTTTGAGTAAATCCAGCAAACCAATAATTATTTAAAGTTATTTCTTTTAAAGGAGGTAATATTTCAATATTAAAATTAAGAGGGTAATGATATTTAAGTAATTGGTCAAATTTAGAGTAATAAACCAATTTACCATTAATAAGGGAAAGAATAATTTCTAATCCTTTTGTTTTATTACATAAGTATCTGACAGTCTTAGATTCAGAATTTTTAGAGACTTTACCGTAACCAATTCTCTTTTTAATCAGGTAAGCTAATGAGATATTTCTATCCGAGAATTCAATTTCTAAGTAGTTAGCTCCGAATGTTCCTTTACCTTCTATAAGTCCTGCTAAAAAGAAACCAAATTCACTAAGCGTGATCTGAGCTTGAGTTTGATGTTTAGGGACATGTACAGATATTTTAGGTAAGAACTGAAAATTATGACTATTAACAGAAAATAAGTTAAAGTTATTAAAAGTATTAGTCTTACTATTCGGTAGACTAGGAGATACAAGGTAAGATTTAGAATTATTAATATAATTTTTATTGTTATTATTTTTATTATTATTGTTATTTAAATTCTTATTATTACTCTTATCTATCTTAAAATTAAAAGTACTAAAATTAGAGTTTCCTGCTGATTGTCCCGAGTAAACTAAATTATTTAAGTAAGTTTTTCCTAACGTAATTAATACGAGTGGATTACTTAAAAAGGAGTTTCCAGCATATAGCAAGATTTTTTTTTCTTCACCTATCTCTAGCCAATTGAGAAAGGAAAATTTAAAAATATCTTCAATTTCAAAAAATATATAAAAATTTTGTTTAAGTTCTGTGAACACAAATCGATCCACATCTAAACCTACTGAGAACATGTGGTGACTCCATACTAAGAATCCTAAGATTCCAATTGAGAACATTGCGTAGCTACAAATAAATGTAAGTAATTAAGTAATTATTTTAATCTATTAGAATTCATTTCTAAATTTAATTCTTTAATTTTATCTAAACCCTCTTGGGTTAAATGTTTTTTTAATTTAAGAAGATCTAATGCCTCCTTAAAACAAAGATAATCTTTATATTTGAGATTTAATAAAGGATACTTTTCAAAATGAGGTATTATATTAGATACTAATAATTTTGAATCTTGTACAATAAAATCACACATTTTTGAAGGCTGTGATCTGACATGAACACGACCACAATTAAAAAATTTAGTAAATAAATTCATAAGTTCAAGATCTTCAATGTGTTGTGCTATATGAAATCTGAAATAAGCTGTTTGTTTTAAAGTATGACTATTTGAAGGTCTAATGTTAGCAATAAACCCACCATCTCCACCTACAAATCCGGAGACCCAATAAGGATTTAAATTTAAAGGTAAAATAGCATTATCTCTTAAAACAGGTTTGATATCAGGATAAAAGTTTAAAACTTTTTTAGATATACCTCTATTCAGAGCTGCATAATAGGTAAGTATAGTTAAAAACCCTGATTTTATTAAATGTTCTTTATTTCAAATAATTTCAATAACTTTACACCAGATAGAAAAATCTATAGATTTTCGGCTTATAAGTGGATATTTATTAAAATGAGGTATTATAATATTTCTTAATTCTTCAATTTTAGTTACTCTATATACAGCGATATTTCTATTTTTCCTTAAAGATACAACTCCCACTCCAAAAAAAGATTGAATTTTGTATAATATACCTACATCTTTAGAATGTAAATTTATTTCAAATGAAGTTTTGACTCTCCATTTAGTTAGATCAAAAATCTGTATTATTATAGAAAAACAGCCTTCAGCGTCGGTAAAACCAGTTATCCAATAAGGATTTATCTGATCAGATCTAACATTAGAAGAAATATTAGAAAATTTACTTTTAGGGTGAGAGAAAATAGATAAATGAAATAATTGACTTAATCTAGAGCAACTTACATTTAATCCCTTATTTATAAAAATTAGCTTTAACCTATTTAGATATAAGGGAATAAAAATTTTATTTGTTGGACTATATATTAATCAGTCTTCTTATTTGTTTTGTATTGTATTGTAATGTATTGTATTGTTTTTGTATTGTTGTAATAAAAAGAAAGACTCTTCTTGTTTAGTCTCTGAGGGTCCTACTTTCTTTATATATTTTCTAATCTAAAAGAATGTCCCGTCCTCTAAATATTAGGGGTGGGCTGTTCTACTAAAGAATATAAAGATTTGGTTTCCTGCTGATTGCTTATTGTAACATCCTTAACTTTTTTACTGTAAAATAAAAATTTCACTAGTATTTAAGGGGATTAAAGGTTTCCAGCATATAAAGAAGATTCACATAATTAAATTAAATGAAATTAAATTCTTTAAATAATATAATAAAAAAATCTTTAACTCAAGGGGTTTACTATCCGGTCTGGTGAGAGAGTCTACGTAAAACATTTCTTCCTATTAATTCCAGGGTAAATTTCAAGGAGTTTCCCAAGAGAGAGTTTTTTTTCTAATAAATTAAATTAAATTAAATTAAAATAAATTAATGTGGGCCTACTAATTGACCATACCAATGTACCCGAAGATAGGTTTTCCAGCGAATGTTGAAACAATATGGCTAACTATTCCGAATCCAGGAATAATTAAAATATAACAATAACTTTGATTAATTTAATAGTCTAAACTGTTTCCTTTCTTATTGTTAGGGATAGGGATTGGGGTTATTTGATCTATTAATATTAATACTCAAAAACTCTCGTCTTTGTTTAGGACTCTATCTTATACTGATTTTCTATTCATTGATTTTTTAATTTAATAATTTTATCTATTCCTATCTCCGTTAAATGATGTTTTTTTGAACCATTATATAAGCTTTTCTTCATTTCAGATAATTATTCTGTTTACTAGATTGTAAATGAAAGTTATCAAAATAATTTATTACTTTTTTTAGCTGAATAAAAACTAGTCGATCCATAGTAATAAGTATCTTGATTTTTGCTATAACCTATAATACCTCCAAATAATTCTTTGATTAGTAATAAAACATAATTATTTTTGTGGTCGATTTGAAAATTTAACCTAATTTAAGGTCTAGGTCTATTATCTCTACTAACAATTTTAATTTGAAAACTAGTATCCGCAGAATAAAATCCTGCTAACCAATGATTATAAAGATCATTAGCCTCGTAAAATTTAAATTCTCAATTTTTGTTTAAATACGAATACATTTTATTTTCTAAGAAATTATTAATAACTTGATTAAATTTGTTAAGAGTTCTTAATTTACCATTAATTAAATTAATTGTTCTAATTATACCTTCTTTATTAGAATTAGATATAATATAAACATAAGCATTTTTATTTTTAACTTTTTTTACTTAACCATAACCGATTACTTGTTTTATATAATAGGCCAATTGAATATAAGGAGAACTACACACAATTACTAGTTGTTGTTGAGAGCTAAAATGTCATCTCCGTCAATTAATCCAGCTAAATAAAGTCCAAATTGTTCATCGTTTAAAGGTTTTAAGTGTGTAGGTACATGAATAGAAATATTTTTTATATTTTCAGTATTGTTGCGTATAGTCTTTGAAGTTCCACTTTTTAAAATAAAAGTATTACCTGCTGATTGGCTTCATCGTTTTAACTTTTTTACTGTGTCTATTATACCTAACAGTATGAAGGTGCTAGAGGAGTATTTAAAACTAGATAGCGAAGCTTTTCCAGCACATAGCAACATTATGAGGCTTATAAATTTAACCTCAGGGTGACCGAAGAACCCTCTCTCTAAAACAATATTAGAGATTTAAAATCTAAGGTATAAGATATAAAAAATCCTTTAAATTATAATAATATGTTTCTGTAACTTTTCTACTTTATTGTCCCATTAGTATGGTCAGTACTAAATTTAAATATCGTATCATAAAAGTCCTTGGCACTAAAATAAAAATAAAAATAGATTAGTGAGAGAGACGACTGTACATAAAGCATCATTTCAGACACCCACTAGTGACCCAGTCTGTAGCGATTCCTTGAGGAACCAATGGTCTTGACTATAAAGTTTTTGACCATTTTCACTAGCATAGCCAAACACTTATTTGTAGTTTTTAAATTTTAATTCTTAATTATTAATTATTTTTTATTATTTATTATTAATTATTAATTATTTATTCATTTGTAATAACAGAAAGTGTTCTTTAACCCTATAAGGTTAAACCTGTATAACCAACTTATCTAATTCAATATTTATAAGTAATTCTATTAATATTGAGGATAATCTAATCAGAGTAGATATTTTCTTTCAAGAGTTGCATAGTGGTATTAATACAGGGACTAGATAAAGGTATGCAGAGAAAAGAACAGGAGTCTTTGTAGCATTTGCCATTACACTTAAATTTTAAGCTATTTTCTATTCAGTAAATTAGAAATAGTGCTTAATACTTTTGTTGTTTTAAGTCACCCCTTTTCTAATGAGGAGTATCATTACTAGAAAAGAAGCTTGAGTAATAAGAGGTCTTAATAAAAATATTACTCCTATTAAAAACCTAACAAATCTGAAAGGAGCGTAAAGAATAAAATTGGATAATAGATAACACTTGCCTCTTTGGCTTCATAGTTTTCACTAAACCATTACCTGTATTCCTTAATATCTATTTAATTTAAAAAATATTTTTTATTAATATTTTTAGATGCTAATATCATTTCCTTTCTAGTATCTGGATTAAGATGAGCTCCATTTATTATTTGAGTACGTAGTTCTTTCCACAATAAATATGAGTCTTTCTTTTTAGTCATCAGCCCTTTGTCGTCAATATATTTAATAATAGCTTCTGTATTTGTTACACCATTTAAGATATAATCATAAACGCCCTCTACTGAATGAGAACTTACCTTACCTGCTCCTAATAAATAAGAGATGTATTCTAGAACTATTTTATTAGCTTCCCATTTTTGAGTTAGAATAAATCTTAATCGATAAGCCTTACTAGTATTTAATAAAGATAAATTAAAGCAACCTTCAGAATCAATAATTCCAGCTAGCCAATTATCTTTTAGGGTAGGTAATATAGTAGAGGTTATAGGTTCTAAAGTTTCCTTTTTAAGTGCGATCCGTAAACTTCTTTCATTAAATGTATCTAAAAATCTAAGAAACCGTGCATTTCTAGTAGGAAAAACCATATTACCATTAAATATTAAACAAATAAGTAACAAATTTCTTATGTCTTGTACTACAAACCGATGTGTATTTCCAGACTGAGACTGCAGTATTACTTTACCAAATCCTAATTTATTTTTTATATTGTATAAAACTTCCACGTCCGAAGTACTTTGAGTTATTACAAATTGTAATTCTAATCTTGTATTTACAATAAATGAACCATCTCCCTCAGAGAAAGCTATAAACCATTCTAAAAAAGACTTATCAGGTAAAGCCTTATTAGGGTAAATTTCAGAATATTTATCATAAAATTTATCAAAATTGAAGCTATTATTAGGATTAGGCTTAAAAATGAAAGGTACACTTGCAGCTAAAATAGAAGTATTAAATGTATTAAATAGACATTCTTGAAAGAATAAGTGTTGATATAAGATAGGATCTCCACCTCCTGCTGGATCATAGAAACTAGTATTAAAGTTTCTATCTGTAAGTAGCATAGTGATTGCCTTAAATTCTGGATATACGAGACTACGTCTCATGAATACTAACTAAAACCCTAGTTGCATTCTTAAAAATATATAAAAAAATAAATATATTTAGAGTATATGCTCTTCTATTCACATAGAAGTTGGGAATATTTCTTAATAATCTAAGTTGTAAAATTTATTTAAATGATTTCAATTAAAAATAGTTCTCTTATCATTCATTTCCGATTTTAGAATTAATACTTTATCAATATTTTCCTTAGAATATTTAAATTTAGGATTAAATAGATTAAGAATTTCTGTTCAATTACTGAAATCTAGAAATTTAGCTCCAAATAAAGGGTATTCATTTAAATAATTAACTAAATTCAAATTACTTTCTAAGTTTAAAGTTCTTAATCTATATTGAGGATGAGGTGTATTATCTCTGAGATTTTTCAGAGAAACCTTTAAAAATTCAGCAATATCAGCTAAAAATTTTTCATTACTATAGCCTAATTGGTCTTTTTTTCTTTGAGACAATTCAAATTTACATTCAATTTTTGGATATTTACCACTCATAGTAGTTCTTACGCTAAAATGACCATCAGATTCAATCATTCCTGATAACCAAGCATCATTTTTTAAAGCATCCATTTTTAAAGGTAATTTAGTTAAATTTAAATTAGGTTTTTAATATTTAGCCAATCAATTAAATTATAAAGAGAATATATTTTAGGTGTTCTCAGATTTCCATTTAATAATTGAACTAATTTTAAGATTCCATTTTTATTATTAATATATAAAGTATAGGCATTAAATCCTTTTTTTCGAGTTAAAGAACCAAAACCTAAATTTTTTTGTATTAGTAAAGCTAAAGGTAAATCCTTTAAATGAAAAACTATTTGAATAGAAGGATAGTAAAGTTTACCTTTAGAAGATCTTTCTGTTTTAGGAACAATAATTGTACCGTCTCCTTCAATTAAACCAGTTAAGTAATTTATAAAATTATAACTTTTATTTAATGAAAAAGTGGCAGGGCCACTTTTATTTAGATTTAAGAATAAACTATTACAACAGATTATTTCTGGCGTGTATTCTCTGAGGAGCCCTAAAAGATAAAAATCTTATAAGTTTCCTGCTGATTGACTTTCAAATAAAATATAACTATTTAAAAAGTGTTTCCAGCATATAGCCAAATTTAAAGCCGGCACAATCTTCAATTTACCGGCTAATACAGGTAAAGATAATAATAATAATATCGCTGTAATAAAGATAGCCCATACAAAAAGAGGTAATTTATGTAAAGACATTCCGTTAGTTCTCATATTTAAAGTAGTACTAATGACTGTTGTACTTAGTTAATTTCATAACTAAATGGACTATATCTTCAACAATTCTAATTTTCCTGGGGAAGGCTCTTTAATAAAATTAAAATTAAAATTAAAATAAAAATTAAAATTAAAATTAAGATTAAAATAATTAAATCCGAGGTACGACTCTACTATTTGGGGGTCTCACTAATACCAAACTGTTTACTTAAGTTAGTAGGAGTCTACTTAAGGGGTGATAACAGACCTGAAAGGTTTTAGGAGTAAATCTATTATGAGGAGTAGTAGGTAGTAATGGATAGAGAGGTCTTGGTCGGATAGAAAGGTTTTGTTGTTTGTTGTTTGTTGTTTTAAAGCTGAAAATTAGAAAAGGTGTCTAACGTATAGTCTCTGAGGAGCCTACTTTATAAATTAATTTAATTCCATTTGCAGGGGTTTTCTGTTACGGTTATCTATTCTACTTATGGGGGTCCTATCTGAATAATCTTAAAATTAAATTTAAAATAAAAACAGCTTTTATTAGGTAGAGAAGTATTAGTAGGAGAGAGAGAGTGTTATCGTAGATAAATCCCTTTAAAAAGAAATAGTTCTAGACTTAAAAGATAAAAATAAAAATTAATTATTCTTTGTCTTTATTCTAGTCTAAAGAGTGGGTATAGTTCGATTAATTAAGCCTTGTCTTTATATTCGGATTGGGGATATTTTTAGAAAGTTTCTGCATAATTAAGGTTCTAGGTTCTAGGTTCTAGGTTCTAGGTTCTAGGCGAGAAATTAGGAATTAGGTTAATTTATATTTGGTTTCCTGCTGATTGTCCAATCTTTTCAAATTAAAACTAAGATTAAATTTTATCCTTAAAGAAAAAATAAATAATTAGTATTGAAAGCTCTAAGGATGTTCCAGCATACAGTTAGAAATTTTACATTAATCCCACAATAATAAGTTTCTATACAAATTACACGTACTCAAACATAAAACCATGGTAAGTTTTACCGGTACCAATATACTTTATCAATGTTGTTTGTGTTGCAGATAAACCTTTTGTTCTTAGATAAGAGATATATTCACCAAGGCTACCAAAGAGTTTAGTGTTGTTTTCTTCACCCGTTGGAGATCTTAGTCTGACAGGTTTACTTAAACTATTCAAAGGTTTATTTTTATTAAATTGTTTTCTATCAGTTTCCAGTTGTAAAGCTAATTCTGATATAGAAATATTAAGTTTATTAGCCTTAATTGATGGGGATCTCGTAAATAATTATTTACCTAAATAAAGAGTACCCTTATTTAAATGTTTAGTGAAAGAAAGATGACTTATCTTAAGATTATTTATAAAATCAATTTGTTGAAAGGAAGAAAAGTATAATATGGTTTTATCTCTATTATACATAAATAAAGGTTTAGCATTTGACCCTGAAGGATTATTTGCGACTCTTACAGTATTTAAATTAAAGCTAGGATCTAATAAAAAATATTGTTCTAAAACTATTTCCGCTTTAAAACTAAAATTATGGTACAAAGGTATAATTTCTAATTTAAAATTAGATAATTTTTCCTTTCTTAATAGAGGTACTAATTTACCGCTTATGGCATTATAATTATTAAAGGATCTAAATAATCTTGCAGATAATTATGAAGAAGAACCAACATATTTTTGTCCTGTATTTTTTAAAGTAAAAATGTAAACACCTGGTACTTGAAATTTACCAGTTGGGTATCCTATATTTTCC
>Ga0247776_10000004_pt1 | contig 125618 bp, 184 predicted proteins | sample UWRJL199509C5_FD_179912 | JGI IMG/M metagenome (GOLD analysis project Ga0247776, IMG submission 179912) | Plant litter microbial communities from Arlington Agricultural Research Station in Wisconsin, United States - UWRJ-L199-509C-5 | ecosystem: Environmental > Terrestrial > Plant litter >...
AGGACCTTCCCGCAAGAAGGTCCTCATCTTAGGTCAGAAGGATCAGCAGTCCTAGTGCTATCAAAAGTGATAGCCAGAGCCAGAAAAACTTCATATCACTCATGCGTCCACCAGAACACAAGTCGCGTCAGAAGAAGTTCCAGTCAGGGAAGCAACCGTCTCGCCCTTTGCCGTGCCATGAGCCGCCACCTCTGTAAAGTCAAAACCATCTCCGACTTTGATTCCAGATGACATGATATCAAAGTCTAAAGCGTACGTCTGCTTGACGTTACTCGAATTAGTGATCGTATAGCCAATCTCAATCATTCCGATTGAATTTTCTCTACACGAAGTAACTTCAACATCGTTCATTCGTGAAGCGCTCTGCTTCTCTACAGTGGCAGCAGTTCCTCCAATAAGAGCAAGTCCACCAACCATACAGAGGACAAGCACTCCAGCAATTACTCCAAGAGTAATCCAGAGAGCCTTGCGGGACTTCTTGGGCGGCTGGGGCGGATAGTACATCGGAGCAGGAGGAATCTCAACACCAGGAGTTATGGTGTAAGACTGCTGCTCAGCGTTGTAATCCGAACGGTACGTAGGATCAGACATTTATTTCTCCAAAGTTAGTGTTCTTACTGATGGAAAGATCATAGCCTATGTCAGGATCTTTCGCAAGCTCTTCCATCGTTATCCCTATCCATCTTATCTGTATAGGCCCAGTGACCTTCAGGAACTCCGTTAGGAAAATCCTTGCGGAGAGCTGTGCAGTTAGCATAATTCTTATGTGATGGAGTTGTCGGCTTCGGCTTAGGCTTCACTGTAGGCTTTGGAGTAACCCTATGGGTCGGAGTCGGCTTGCGTGTTGGTTTTGGTGTCACCTTATGAATAGGAGAAGGCTTAGCCTTTGGTGCTTTAGAAGTTTTTGAAGGTACTGGATCAGGAGAATCATAAATTCCCGCTGCCTGAGGCACCTCTGTTGTAGCAGAAGCATCTACTGCCATAGCTGTACGAGGCGTAAAAGACGTTTCTGAAGAAGCTGAACAGCTTGCCACAAGAATAAGAATTAAAAGTACCGAACCCACTACTATGCCAACAACCTTCTGTTTATCTTTAGGCGTTAGACTGCTAGGCTTACTTCCATATACTGTCATACTTAATCTCCAAGTTGAGGTTTTTCTTTCTGATGAAAAGATCATAGCCTATGTCCGACTTACTGTCAACTGTGAGCTAGAAGCCCTACTACGAGGTAAAGCACGATGATGAGTCCGAAGACAAAATACAACTTAAATTTCCACGGAATGAAAACTTTGGTCTTCGGTTCTGGCTGGAACTCAGGTAGCGGAGGAGGCTTCTGGCCTGGACCTGGCACCCATGGAGGCTCTGACATTTGTGACTCCTAAAAGAAAAGGCCCGCACGGGGCGGGCCTGTCTCTTAGAAATCGTCAGTAAATCTACGGAGTCTCTGGAAGATCTTTTTTAATACTTTTACTACCTTGAGGTAACGACTTTTTCGTTTTGACTCGTTCTGCACGCTTTTGATTAGTAAAACTCACAGCAATATCATCAAGCTCTCCACGTAACCTGGCTCGCTGCTTGTATCTACCCACCCAGTAACGAGTCATAAATTCAACTTCCTTATCCTCATCCCAATCTTCAGAGCATTTAGACTCAGTCATGGCACCTGAGCCGTCAGGGTATTCTTTCCAAGCTACTACTACATAACTTCTATTCCCAACAAACTCTGAAATACTGTCATCAGATCTCCAGACAGTTGTTCTTGGGCCAGAATCGGGCTCTGGTATATCTAAAAACCAATAAATAATATCTCTTAAATTCACATCTGCTCCAGTGGTCTGCGATGAATATAATCCTGAAATCTTAGCATGAGAGCTGAAGACTTGTCTACTTTAGCCATATATAAATTACAGTTGTAGCATAATAAGCCTCTTACACATTTACCACATGCCCTCTTACCGGAGCAACAAGAGTGATCATGATCGATAGCTAGTCTGGCTACCTCTCCTCCTCTACCAGGTAAAGTTTCTGCCTCTTTACATAAGTAGCATACGCCTTCTTGCTCTTTCAGCAACTTCTCATAAATACCCAAAGAAATTCCAGAGCGATATTTCATCTTTGCTTTCAATCCAGCTAGCTTACCAGCTTCAGTTTTCTGATAAGCTAGCTGCTTTAAATTCATACATTTTCTACAGGTAGGACGTACTCTACCTCTATCCTTAGCAAATTCAGACTCATCTTTAGTCTGACCACAGCATGCGCATGTTCTCATGCAAAGTATTGTAGCACGAAAAAGGGAGCCCGAAGGCTCCCTTAATCTTGATTGCTATGTGTTAGTTATCAGTTACCAGTCGCTACATCGGCAACATACACGAACTGCTCAGGACGGGTGATAACTGGCAACATGTGCCATTCGAGCAAATACTGCCTTGCAGAAGGGTCCTTTTCCTTCCATGTCTTGCTGAACTTACCAGTGTAGTTCGATGGAGCCTCGTCGTCGGCTGTTGGGCCTTCGATAAGCTCAATCGGACGCTGGTCGGTAAGGTTACCGAAGATCAGCGAGTCATCGTTAAGGAAGTTAACCTGGTTACCGTTGTCATCGTCATAAACGTGCTCAACTAGGTTCCAGTTAACACCCATGAAGCCCTGAAGCATACCAGTACGGTAATACTCGTCCTTCATACGGTCGCTCATAAGAGCGGCACCTGGGAAGTTAGTGGCACCAGTTGCAGCGAATGCGTTGAAGATGTAGGCCATAACCTTCTCAGAAGCCCAAGCTTCCTTGGCCTCAACGCGACCGTCACGACGTACAAGCTTCTTCATGGCACGGATGTCGTCAACAATGTTGGCAGGAGTATCTGTGTGCCAAGTGAAACCGGTTAGCTTGTGGCTAGCTGGAAGCTTGTAGTCAACCGACGCCTGAACGTCTGGGTAGTCGAATACTAGCGTACCAGTAAGGGCCTGCCAGATGCAATACTCAGCGAAGTTGTCGAACCTCTGGTTAAGGTCAGTTACCTCACGAAGAACAGCCTGCTCAGCGTTCCTACCGGCTAGCTCACCTGGAGTACGAAGCCAGTGAAGTGTAGTCGGCTCGAAAACCTTCTTCTCACGAAGGTAAACGAACGCTGCACTTTCCTGCGAACGGCCTAGACGAGGAACGATGTGTGCCTCAGAGTTTGGAACGTTAGGCTTGGCGATAGCACGCGAACCCTTAATAACATCCCAAGTAGCAGATGGGTAAGGCCATGGAGTGCGGTTAATGCGGTTAAGCATAATTAGATTCTCAGGAGCCGTAAGCTTCTCGACTACGCCGCGAAGTACGACAGGCTCCAAAAGTGGAATATTAGGCATAGCGCTTTGGCTCCCTTTATAAATGCCTGGATGTTCAGCGACTCTCTTGCGAGCCCGACCTGCGCCACCATAAAGGTCACTTGGCTGGTCTTAGTCTTAATGGTTCTACATTCCTTATCGGCGCATCTCATCAACAACCTCGTTATTGACTAAATTCGCCCTGCACTATCTATTACTAGGACTTGATAAGGAAACTTAACCTAAAAAAGAAGGGTGCTCCGAAGAGCACCCTAACTTTATTCACGATCAGAATGTGAACGTGTCTAGAACTGTGTCCTGACGTGCGTTCAGGTCTACAAGAGCAGCAGCGTCAGCACCAGATACAAGGCTGTTCTTAAGAATACCCTTGATAACGATGTTGGCTAGCTGGTCGCCACCTGTAGTATCTACTGGCCTGCGAAGAACACCACGGGCAACCTCAACGCCGTTTGAAGCGCCATTGTTGTATACGTAGTACTTCTTGTCCGAAGTCTTACGACCAAGAACAGTTCCGATAGGGAGGATTCCCTGACCGGCCGCAATAGTTACACCCTTCTGAGTATAACCAGCCATTGAGTACATAAGCTCCGGGTCAACGAACGTGTCTGTAGGACTCGTAAAACCCGGAACGGGGATCTTTTCATATGCTGCCATTTTGATCTACCCTTTCCTAACTACCTAATTGATCCGGAGGTTCCGAATTCTAGTGATCACTTAGCCATCTCGGCATAGCGCTTGATGGCCTCGTCAACATTAATCTCGGCACTCTCGGACTCACCAGGAGCCTCGCCAGTACCAGACTCGTTACTGAGCTTAACAATTGCCTCGGCTGGTACAAGCTTCTCGAAAAGCTCGGGCTGCTTTGTGCTTAGCTCGATCATTGCGTCACGCTGTGCTGGAAGTACGCGACCCTCTGCGACTAGGGCGTCAACCTTAGCCTCATTAGCCTGCTTCTCTACTTCCTCAAGTCGGTTGCTCATAGCTACATAACCTGTAGCCATCTCGGATACGGCAGCAACAATCTTCTCGTCAGCTACCTTAGCGCCCGCTGAAAGCTCGATTAGCCCCGAAGCCGTAAGGGCCTCTGCCAGGGTATTCGACAGCTTAGCAGCAGATGCATTCTCAGTAACCTTCTTCTGAAGGTCAATAACATCAATGCCGTGCTCATCCTTCAAAGCATCAAGCATCTCTTCTAGCGTCTGCATATCAGTATTCTCCTTAAGCGTCGGCCCTGTCAGTAGAACCGCTTCACCAGAATTATCGGCTGTAGCTGCAACAATCTCTTCATATTCGTCCAGACCAGTCACATACGGACGGTTAGTAACGCATACGTGAAGAAGGGTTGGCCCAACCTTCTTACCATTCTTTGTATTTGTGTAATTCAAATGCATCATTGCTGACGCACCAAGCATGGTCTTACCAAGCTTGTCTGCACTTGCCTTATCCCTAGCATCGATCAGGGCGTAGACTTTGTTATCCTTCTCTTCAATACCAATTACTTCACCGATATTGCGAGTTGGGTCTTCCGAATGCTCATTCTTATCGTTGGCTACAGGAACCTGCACGATATCGCAAACGCCATCCTGGAAGTTCTTGGTAAGCTTTGCAACAAAGTCATCATCAACCTTAATTTTCGTTCCTGGGAACGCTGGATGATGTAATTCGCCCTTGTTTAGAATGTGCTTGCGGAACAGACGACCACTCTTAGTACGAGAAAGTTCAACATAGCCCTCACCATCGGAAGGGACGATTACGAACTCGTTCACCGAAACATCTCCTTAGAAAGGCTAATCTAATACTTTAATCGGTCAGAGCCCGATAGATTCTCTCTGATAGTTAGAAAGAGTGTCAGATAGGGCTTCTGAAGCAGGAGCGTCTGTCTGCTCAAACTTGATAAAGTACGGTGAACGTTCAGCTAATTTGTCAAACCAAGAATCCCAAGATATGTCATTACTCTTAAGATTCAACATTGACTCGGCACCATCACGATCCTCTGCACGAGTATCTGAATCATAATAAGACTCTAGCCCGCCATGAACCACACGCCAGGCACCAACAGGACCAGTTGAAAGTACATGAATTAAAACTTTCATACTGCATCCGGTCCTGACTTCATAAGTTCCGCCAACTCTGGCGAAATATTGGCACTCCAGATCATAGGCTTATCAAAGCCTTCCACCTCTACTTCTGCGAGAAGTGGTTTTTCTTGAATATTTCTATAAGAAGTAATCTGACCAACAAATGTCTTTGGTACATCAAAAACTCGTAGCTCTACTACAGGATCTAAACCCTTCATGTCTACGACAGAAATTTTCCATATCCTATAGTGAGGAGCGGACTCCGAATTCTCGGAGCCCTTCCACGCCATGAGAAGCCCATTAGGAAAATTTTTATCAATGCGCTTCTGCCACTTGTCGGCCGTTACGTTAGGCTGAGGATTAGTCACTTACTCCACGCCTCCTTTGCGGCCTTCTGTGCTGCCATAATGTCATTCTTATTACGCATTACAAAGCGTTGTTCTACAGGCACTCCACGAATCTCATCAACGCCCATATCCTTCAACATCTTAATAACCTTATTGCGAAGGACTTCATCAGTGAAGGTAACAATCTCAATATCATCAAGAGTTGAAACTGCATGCTTAATCATAATTTCGTTACCACTGCCACTATGCTTTGACAGAGCATCGAAATCAAAATACGCTTCTTCTGGCTTACTCTTAATGTTTCCATAATTATCGCCAGCATATGAATAGTTATGAGTACGCTTCAGAATCTTAGGATTGTAGTAAACACCCATAAGTCCATAGGAATTAGTACTGGCACTTACTTCCTGGTTCTGACGAATAAACACAAAGCCTGATGATCCATGGCTCTGGTCAGCAGAAGACGACATTCCATCTTTCCACATTCCAAGCGTACGAAGTCGAGCTTCTGTAGAAAGCATTCCACCAGTGGTAACTGTGTACTGAGCAGCTTCATCTTGATAGAAACTTCCAGCAAGAAGCTGCTTACTCTGAGCCTCCTCATCAGTTACATCAAAACGCTCCCAATAAGGCTGGCCAGAATACTTATTCTGATCTGCCATATGGAAGTGTCCAAACTTAGGAAGATGCCCGCCACTTCCCACAAACTCGTCAATTTGCTCACGAGAAGTGATATTAGCAAAAGCATTTCTCCAAGCTTCAATTTCTTCCGCAGGAGTCATATTTGCAGTTTCTACTGGCTTAGCTGCCTTAAACTTATTGTACTTACTAGTAGATTTAGTTTGAGCTGGGTAGTTATCCTTAGAATCCGCACGGGCTGCCATGATTCCAGCCAAGTGACGCCAATAATAAAGCTCCAGATCATCCTCGTTAGCTTCATTCATAGAAAGACCCATCTCTGCCATTTGAGCGCGAATACGCTCAAGAGATGCTGCCTCTTCTGCGCCCGCAGGCATAGTGAATCGCGTCAGCCCCTTTGAAGCGGCTGGCGTACCTGTAGTATTGCCACGGAATTCGATTGTTTCACCAGTTGGAAGCGTAACAAGATACATGCTTCCAGGGTTTCCGTTCTCGTCATATCCAAACTTGTGGTGAAGCTGACCATCCTCGTCAAACTGAGGAACACCATTCTTAACAGCCTTAGGACTGCTAGCCTGACGAAGCTCTACCTTAACTCCAACACCATCAGTTGATTCAGGCTTATCTTCCTTAGGAGGAGTGTAAACAAATCTTTCAAACTCGCCAGGAGAGCTCTTAGTTCCGTTCTTCTTGTGCTCCTCAGCCTTCTTGATGTAGCCCAAATAAGTCTGTGCCATCTCCAAGAATGCTTTAGGGTCCTTATACTGCTTGGCAAGAGCAGCATTTTGAGTAGGATCTGCCATTTTGGCATCATAGTCATTAATGTAATTCTGAAGTGTATTCTTAACAAAACTCATTCCATTAAGTTTTCCTTCATTGTACTGACCATCAAGTGCATGATGAGAAATTGTCTTCACACCAGCAATAATCTGCTGGTAGTAGTCGCCCTCATTTGGAAGCTCAACCTTCATGCTACTAGGTGTAAACCCATAGGCATTGCCCACCTGAACAGCATTATCTTTAAGCCACTTCTCCACATCCTTGAATGCCTTAGTCTCTTCACGAATCTTCATTTCTCCGTGAAGAGTGTCCTGGCCTGTCTTACTCTTAGCATGATAAAGAAGAACATGAGCATCTTCAATTTCTGGCCCACCGAAGAATACAGAAGCTCCATAGGAACCGTTAGCCTTAGCCTGCTCAAGAGCAGCAGGAGTAATGCCAAGATGAATTTCCTGGTCATCATCATTGACAACAATATTTTCTGGAGGCTGAGGCTTTGTATATCCAGCCCTCTTAAAGACATTACCCCAAAGCTTTTCCATATCATCCACAAGAGAATTCTTGCGATCAAGAGCACGCTGGATGGCGTCTTCTTTATTAGAAGGGCCTCCAAACCCCCAAACCTTTCGGTTGGCAAATCCTCTCTCAAGAATTTCTGTCATCTTTGAGTCAGAAATTTTAGACATCTTACGAGCTTGCTTAAGTACAGAGAAGTAAGCTGCATTTGCGTCTTCTTGAGAAATGCTCTTGTTAGCGATAGCGTCATAAAGCTTAGTGTAAACCAAATTTGCACGAGAATCGGCCTTGGAATCTCCAGTAAGGCCATCCCAGTGACCAATTCCTACAAAGGCACGCCCTTTATCGATACCAACGACGCTTCCATTCTTAAGGATTAGAAGATTCGCGGCATGACCGTCATCGTTATCCAACGCCCAGTCAAGCAAATGCTCTTTGGCAAGATCCTGGATCTGAGCAGTATTTAGATCTGTCACTGACGCCTTGGTAAAATCTTTCTCAGCATCGAGCATCTGCTGAACATGACCCTTACGGTTATCAAATTCAGTGATATGCGACTTTGCTGTCTTGAATCCCCAAGCACTAGACAACTCATGGGCAGCCTGCTCTACGTCAGCCAAGAAAATATCCTTGTCCTGACGTGGCTTATAAATCCACTTCTTACCAAACTGATCCGACAGAACCATAGCCTCGTGGGTGCTGGTTACTGTCTTTCCAGACTCCAAGGTGAACTTAGGCTTCATAGCCTCAGCTAGTTCTGCGGCAGCCTTTGCTGCTTCTTCAGCCTTCCTGTTCTCCATGTGCGAGTTAATAGGCGTGGCCCAGTCATAGACATAGCCGTTCTTCATACTTTCTGGCACAGAATCAGGGAATTCAGCTGCATAAGACTTCAACGCTTCTTGAGGCCAGGAATGAGCTGAGCCTCCAGCCTTGTAATACTCATCGTGTGGCTGATAAGGCTTAACATTAGGAGTGAACTTAGGCTTACTTGAATAAAGAGCCGAAGGATCTTTATCATGACGCTTCTTAGCCTTAAGCGAAAGAACATCCGCTTGAAGCTTAGAACCATTCATGTGGTAGTGAACCCAGTACTTCTTATCAGACGAATCCAAATACTCTGGATAAGCCATGTTGGCAGCCAGGATGTAATTATCGATCTCGGCATCTGACATCTTGTATCCATCAGGAGACCATTTTCCTTCTGGAATCTTTCCAGCAGGAAGTTCACCAGGAACCGCAGCGGCCCAGATAATTTGATGAGTATCCTTATTAAGTGGCGAACCAGGATGTGTCTTATCATCAACTGGCATACCAGCATAGGTCTCAATTTGGTAGAGCTGTTTCATGTTTCCAGCCTGGAAAGCAGACATCCAGTCAGTCTTCTTATAAGAATTCAACTTGCTTGGAGACTGACCAATAACCTTTCCATTACCTACCTGACTAGCAACTTTCTTGATCATGGCATTTTGCTCTGAAGAGCTTCCCCAGTGAAAATTCTGTGATTCTTCCTGGGATAGTTCAGGCATGATGTAATAGCCCTGAGAGTCCTTCCCAAAGGCTGCTTTAGCTGCGTTAGGTACAGCCTCTACTGAAGGCTTGTCAGCCTGCTTTGTTGTAACTCCATGAAGAAGATCATCAATTGCCTTGATCATAGACTTACGAGCTGATCCTGAAGTGTTAGGAAAATACTTTTCAGCGTAGTCTACAAGGAAATCAACGTTAATCTGACCGGTAAGCTTCTTAAGCTTAGTCAGAGACCCGTATTCCTCAGAAGTTAGATCGTTACGAAGCTCCTGAAGCTGCTCAGCACTAACTTTGTTAGGACCAGCAAACAAGTGATAACCCGAAGGCTTCCCCCCTCCAGGAATTACGACAGTATTTCCAAACTCATCTGTTACCCAGCCTGTACTAAAGGTACTAAGAACTGCCTCAGCATCGACTGGAATTGCATCCTTACCCGTAGTCTTAAGCAGACCACTACCATCTGGAAGAACTTCAACTGTATGAGCACTATCAAATGGCGCATCAAACGAATGGAAATAGTAAGATCCTGTGGCAGGACCGCCTACCTTAGTCTTTTCGGCAGACTGAGCTGGCCCAGCGGCACTTTCAACTGGACCTGAATAAACCTTCATACCAGCGTCCCAATTCTTCTTAAACGCGGCAGCGGTTAGCTTCTTCTTGTCGCCCTTCTTATTCACATAGTAAACAGAGCCGTCGCCATGAACCTCAAGGAAGGCTTTGGCAAACTCCTTACCAATAGAATACTTTCCTGGCTTTACATCCATACCAGAAATTTTAACAGACTTTGGTGACTCTGTCGACTTTGGAGCATTAATTACTTCCTGAGCAGCCTTCTCAGCATCGGTCTCATTAGGTCCAACTGATGCTTCATTAGGAACATGAACAAGTTTAGTATCAGACTTATCCTCTACTAGACCTCCGTTACCTATAGCTGACTCAATTTCGGAAGTCATATAATTACTGGCCTTCTTGCTCCCTAACTTAGAAACAACAGTCCACTCTTTGGTGTCAGGATCTTGAAGGTACTTCACACCTGAATTTTCAGGTGCAGTAACTGCGGAGTAAAATACCTTAGTTCCATCAGGGAATGGTCCAAACTTGCTGTCACTACCAATCTTTACATAAAGACTCTTGTCACTCTTCTGCTCAGCTACTGAGTGATACTTTACCCACTTCGTTAGCGTCCCTGCGCCAATTTGTTCAAGCCTAGCGTCTTTTTCGTTGCCAGTAACTTCCTTAATTCCTGTTGCCGCTCCTAGTCGCCACATAGTTCCATCAGGAGTTACAACATAAGCAGTAGACGCCAAGTCAGGACTTGCATTCTTGGCGACATAAACAGAAGAGCCTTCTGGAAAGTCTTTATTAGTTCCGCCATTAGCCGAATTCAAAGAAACATTGAATGTCTTAACTGAGTCATCTACCGGCGTAACATCCTTAGGTTCCCACTCGGCATAAGTTCCTGTACCAATATAGTGCTCAAGAAGCTCCGCAGTTTGCTGCTTAAGAGGCTTTTCTCCAGAAGAGCTAAGGGTATGCCATGACTTATCTGGATACTGAACATACAAGACTGCAATATCCTGCTTGTTCTTATTATTACCTGTTACATAAAACTTAGACCCCTTGGGAACAGTGTGTTCAACATCTGAATCAGCAAAACTTGAAGTAAAGACCTTGATAGTCTTATCTTCAGACTTATTGGATGGAGCATCGCCTTCCGGCAAAATGTCTCCATTAGCTTTCTTCTTATCCAATTCAGACTTGGCCCAGTCTGAATTTAGAAGGGTATTGGAACCCTTATCAACATAGAACCACTGACCGTCCTTCTCCTGCACATACTTATACATCGCTGTTTCAGGAGTAGCATTCTTACCGTAGTAAACTACTGCGTCTTCTGAAAAGGTACCTTTTTCTTTTCCTTCAATGCTTACAGTCTTAGTATTTTTTGACTTATCCTCTTCAGCCTTCTTAGCATCCTGCTTGGCCTTAAGTTCTATGGCTGCTTTCTTGGCAGCATCAATAGCCGGAGACGCCTTAGGCGATTCCGGTGCCTTTGGTGCTTCAGGAGCATTCTTACTCTCTACAAGCTTTCCATTCTCATAACTGTCACCTTTTTTAATAGCTCCAGTATCAGAGGTAAGAAACTTGTTCATGCCAAGCTTCCAATGACCCTCAAACGACTTAGGGCCAATTTTCTTACGATCGCCGTTCTTGTTCTCGTACTCCGCTGTTCCGTCAGGATGTACGATCAAGAAAGCCTTAGCGAAGCCCTTAGGGCGAGAGTAACGACCAACCTTTACTGTCAAATTACCAATCTTGACAGTATCCGGCTGACCCTCTTCTGGCTTACTGACAGGAGCAACCTTAGGCTGCTCCTTCTTAGCCTCAGCGGACTTACTGCTGTCAATGAGATCCTTCTCCCATGCAGGGATGTCTGCCTGCTTCTGAGCAGGCTTAGCAGCCTCCTGAGGCTTAACCTCGGAAGCTGGCTTGTCTGGAGTCTTCGATCCAATAGGAGTCACAGGCTCTACCTTAGCAGAGCTAGGTTCCTGAGCGCTAGTCTTGTCAGAAACTAGCTTTCCATCCTGGAAATGAGAATCCTTCTTGATAGGATCAGTAGACTCCGTCAAGAACTTGTTCATTCCTAGAGACTGATGACTCTCAAAAGACTTGGCAGTAATCTTCTTACGCTTACCAGTCTTGTCCTCGTACTCAATCGTTCCATCTTCGTGAACGATTAGGAACGCCTTAGCGAAGCCCTTAGGACGAGAGTATCTACCTACCTTGACATCCTTACCATTAATTTTAACAGTCTTCGATGTTGACTTTTCGGCAGGCTTAGTATCTGTCTCTGGCTTGGAAGTTTCCTTCTTAGCGGGAGAAGAATCCTTGGATTCTAGTGAGTCCACCTTGTCAGAAAGCTTCTGCAACTTCTGAAGAAGAGTTTTAACCTCTGGATCATAAGGAGTCTTTCCATTAGCAAAGTGGTCCTGAATCTTACTTGTAAGATCTGATTCAGTCGATACTGGCTCAGCATCAGGAATGTGACTAGAGTGAACTAGTCCCTTAGCTTCCATAGCCTGAAGAGCATTAACCTGCCCAGAAGTAGCTAGAACCTCTGTCTTTACCTGACCATTTTCGTAAGTCTGGGTATACCACTGACCATCCTTCTTCTGTACCCAACCCATAGTTGCCTTTGAAGGGTCATTTACAAAAGAGGATACATAAAAAGCATCAATATCATTCTTAGTCTGCCCACCAGGAACGCCAGTTATAGGGGCCTGCTTTGGCTGAGCTAGATTTCCAGAAGGTGCAGATACCTTAGGTGTAGAAGGCTTATTAGGTAGGTTCGTAGAACCTGACGACGAAGCTGCACCACTAGACTTATTAATGTCCGAGTGCAGGCTCTTAGTAGCTGCCTCAGTAGCCTTCTTAGCAGCCTTTTCGATCATGTCCTTGGTGATGATAGTTCCGATAGGCTGATCGTACTTCTTTACGCCTTCAGGAGTACGCACCTTACGCTGCGCAAGCATGATCTCATCAGGATCATCATTTGAAGCCTTCATCTTAGCAAAAGCTTCGATGATTCTAATAGTTTGCTCGTCCACAGCCCTCTCCTATCTAGTCACCTACTAAATCGGACGATCAGTAAATTTTCTATCGTCGGATACTTTTTATTTTGTCACGTACTTTAGAAAAAATACTGAGACTGTTACTTTTTTTACTAGTTACAGGGACAGATTTAAAGTTTCCATCCCTGTAGCTAATAACGTAAAACAACGGCTCACTTTCCGGACTTTGGCTTGACATCTCCACTACCCTCTTCAGGAAGTTCCCAACCTGACGCTACGAACTGAGCTGGATCAAACTTTTGCCTTCTAGAAATGTTTCCAGAGGCATCTTGAACAGCTACAGTTCCATCGCCATAGACTAGAACCTTGGCTCCCTCGTGGTGAGGATGACGAAGAACCATCATAACACCTGCCCCACCCTGAGGAGCTGCACCTGTAGAAGCTGGCTGAGCAACAACGGGCTTATTTGGGAGGTTAGGAGCTACAGGAGCGTTCCCTGGAGCACCATCCCCGATAACAGTACCTATAGGCTTATTGTAGCGCTGCACACCTGTTTGAGAGGCTACCTTACGAGCTAGCTCTACGACATCCTCCGGAAGTACAGCAGTTAGCTGGAAGCCTTCAGGAAGCGCCGCAGGAGGCACACCTACAGGAGTGGTACCAGAAGCATCAGTAGGCGCTCCTGAGCCGTCTGAGAGGGCAGGATCGGCCTGTGGCTGCATAGCCGCTAGTTGCGCCTGCTGAGTCTGAAGAGCCATCTCCTTCTGCTGCTCACGCTCTTTAGTAATTGGGTCCCAGTCAATCTCAAGACCAAGCTCTTCAGCCATCTGCTTCTCAAGCTCCCATACAAATTCTGGTGAAATTGTAAGAGTCTGACCAGCAGTAGATAGCTTATCGAACGTGTCCTTCATTGCACCCTTCTGCTCATCAGTAAGTGGTCCCCACTGGAATCTTGGATACTTACCTGAGTTGAAGTTCCAATCAATAAAACGAGGAATAATCTGGTTATTAATAACATCAGAAATTTCACGCATGATTGTATGAAGCATAAGCATGAACAATGAATCATCCTGCTTACCAAAATCTACAAGACTTGAATCGCCACCACTACCCTGCTCCGTATCAAAGAATGGGGCAAGAATAGACTTGGACATCTGAGAATTATGATGATTGATGTATTGAAGGAAATCAAACGAGCCAGCTTCCTTAAGACTCTCAACTTCATATCCCTCAGGAACAGCAATATACTGAGCTAGACCTACATCAGCTAGCGCCTTCAGGAATCTATTCTTCTCAGTCACATTAGCATTCTTAGGAATAGTTCCTACTCTGGTACCCATAGCAGCTCTCTGAGCAGCAACATGTAGCAACCAATAAAGCTTTACCTTCTTGTCATAGTGATAGAAGGCAGCCTTAAAATACGACTGTCCGTAAAATGGGCGCTCATCTTCGTTAGCTGTGTAGTAAACAGCATCATCCTTAGGAATTTTTACGTCAATAAGCTCGCCATTAAAGTATGTCTGCTGACGGAATCCTTCAAAATTTCCATTACGATCAATCAAGAACTTTACCGTCTCGGCTGGACGATAAGCTACCTTCTTAAGAGTGTACTTACCCTTAAGGGGTCCTGTAGTAGGAGTCCAGTACACCAGTTCAAATGGTGCGAAACCATCAAAGACAGCTCTTAGCATCTGAGAAATTACTAGCGGGAAAGGAGTAAGCATTCCACCTGATGAGGCTGGAAGAGTGAACATCTTGTTAATGAAGTCAGCTTCCTTCTCTCCGCCACTCTCAAGATCTGTAGGAATGACTGTAGAGGACTTCAGAGCAGCCTGAATAGGGCGGGTAAGTAGCCTGTATAGAGCCTGAGCCTGTCCGTCTGATTGACGCATAGCTACAAGCTTTTTTACAGAAACTTCTTCCTCGCGTGGAAGTTCCCAAGAATTTTTAAACTCGTTCAGGAAAGGAAGATAGAAACTATGTCCTACTTCAACTTCTGTCTCTGGACGAGGGATAGACATGCTTGAAAGTCCATCACGTGCTGCTAGCTCAATTACCTCTTCGTCGCCAGGTAGCGACGCTTCTAGATTCTCAGACATACCTAACCTCCTTCAACATCTTAAAAATCGGTTGGTGGCTCGTAGTACATATTTGAAATTTCAAAGCCAGCAAATTTCTCTACTTTAGTACCAACCAAAATTTCAAATTCTTCGTAGTGGGCTTCTCCACCGTCAGGATCTTCCTCTCCACCAAGATCAACGGCACCAAAAGCAGCACATGCAAGAGCATCCGCCTCATCTTTACTACCAGTGGTAGGGTGATCAACTTTTCCATTTGGTAGCTGGTTAAGACTCAGTAGTTCGTTCATCACCAGGTCACGCTTAGGAATCCAGATACGACCATCGTGAATAAGGTCCTTAAGATTCCTCCAAGGCTCAGAAGAACGATCCGTAGAAACCCTGTCAGACTCGATTCCATGAATGTCTTCAAGAATCTGCATAGAGTCCTTCGACTGGAATCCATCGAAAGTGAACCTCTGAATGTTGAATCCACGCTTCTTTAGCTCCAGGCAGAGCTGCCTAGCCCAGCGAATTTGGATTTCACGTGGAGGTTTTGCAGAAATATCAGCCTCGTAAGAAATTACAAAGTCCATCTTAACATTAGGGCGCATTTCTCTAACTGTAATTTCTGCGCCATCTTCGTCATAGATGATATCTTCAAATTCTTCTTGACTGATTACGTGAGCCATAGCGATACCAGCGCGGTCACCATTAATGGCAAGGTCACCATGCATAGCGTACCTAGCGCCATTGATAGGAATGAAGTCTGGAGCAAAGTCGTACTCTGGCTTCCAGGTTTCGCCATCCTGTACGTACCTTACTGTAATAGGCTCCTGCGCAACGTCATGGAAAACGCTCTTAACAGCAGCTTCGTTCCTGAAGTAAGGATTTACAGCCCTAGCTGGCTTGCACTCATACTTAGCAGCAGCCTCGATAGGATCTTTTTTGTACTGAGTAGCAAATTTTTCAGGTCCCGTAACACGTGGATTTACTTCCCACGTAGCATATGGACCAGAAACATAACTCTTAGACTCCTCGCCCATCTCTTCATTATCCTCCTTGCCCTCATTAATGAGAGACATGATAGGAGAACCCAAATAACGAGGGTACGAGATGGCTACCAGCTTATAGATATCTGGAAAACGAGTAGAAGCCGAAGAATCCATCATGTTCATGATGTGTTCGGCTGAGTTCGTGATAGAAGAAGATCCCTTACGCTTGCCATCAAGAGCTGAAGGAAAAGCGTCAATTTCGTCAGCGATGCCTAGCAGTAGGTTTAGACCTTCCTGACTTTCAGCATCAGAGTGACCAGAAATAGCTAGAACGTTCTTGTCAAACTCGACCTGATTCATGGTTGGATTACACTTGTCCTCGAACCAGCCTTTTTTTACGGCTCTTTTAATAGGATCGAAGAAGGCAAGCATAGCCTGACGAGCGTTAGTAGCTACGTTCAAGGTGTGAATAGAGTCAGCATCAGGCATTTCATAGTAAAGCTGGGGTGACTTCAGGGTCAGTAGCAAGTAAATTACGCGGAGGGTAGCAACACGTACTGTGTTGTCTTTTCCGGCTCCCTTACCCCACATCGCTGTAATTTTGTTCGTCATACGAACTTGCTGACCCCAGTAAGGCTCTTCACGATAAGTAGCAAATGAGCCTACTACCAGTCTGGACTTCTTGACTTCAGTCTCAGCTAGCAAAGCGATAGTGTCAGGAAAGTAAATCTGCTCGATCTGGCGAACGAGATTCCATTGGATAGGACTCAACTGGAATTTGGTACCAAGAGATGCCCCTAGATACTTTCTGTCTGAAACAAAAGTATCTAGGGGTACCGGAATCTCGTCAAAGAGGTCGTCTAGATCGGAATCCGTAGTTCGATCTAGAGTAGCTTCTCCAAGCAGCCTCGATAGGTCGCTCACTTACCCAATTTCTGTGAAATCTTACTTGCAGTATTGAAATACCCTGCCAGCTCGGCCTTACGGTCAGCCTCAAGGAAACTTTCTACATTCTCAGCAGTCAGAGAAGCATACTCACCCTCTGAATCAGCCAGTTGCTTAACAGTTACGTACTTAGTCATAACTTCAACTGGATCTGAGAAGGTAGCATTACCGTTCTTGTCAACTGTGTAATCAACACGATACTTCTTTGAAGAATCTCCGTAGTCTCCTGTAACAATCAGGTAGTCTGTCCAAACTTCCTTGACGTACAAGTAGTCCCAAGGATCAGAAGCGTAGTCAGGAGTTACAGATCTACGGGCTCTGCGTGCATCGGTAACCTTTTGAGTGAACTGAGCACGAATCGAATCCATGCTGTAAGAAACCGAAAGCGAAAGAAGCTCGTAAGGACTAATTACCTGCTCAAGCTTGCCACGAGAGTTAGACATAGCAACTTTCTTGGAAGCTGATCTTGCCTTATTAGACGCCTTTAGCTTCTCCCAAGCAGCTACCGCAGCAGCAGCCTTGGCACGAGTATCTACATCTACGTTATCTCCACCGGCAGCCCACGCCTTTACGCGAGAGATAGCAATGGCGATAGCTGTACTCTTGGACTTACCACTACGGATGAGCGCCTTAGCGATTCTGCTGATGTAGTCAGGCAGACCTTCATCGCTAGTCTTCTCAATCCAGTTATTCTTTCCTGGCTTCTCTGCGAGCGAGTGCGCGCGAGAAAGCTCATAGATCAACTCTAGATCCTGAGCATCTGTTTCAGGCATAGCCGCCTCCGATAAAGTCGTGTGCTTTTATTACTTAATCGGACACGACATCTTTAGGCTGCTTCCACATGAGCTTATACAAGTTAGTATTTCCCTGACCTCTTCGTCTAACTTGAAGCGCTCCAATTTCCTGAAGTTCTCGCATAGCACGCTGAACAGTCCTCGTGGATATGCCTAACTTCTCTGCCAAGTAGGATTGGCCCGGAAATATACCCTTTGGAGATCCACCAAACTGGTAAGACAAAAATCCATAGAGCCTAACTGCTTCAGCACTACCCTTAGACTCAAAAATCCATCCTGGTACTTGACCGAATCTTCCTACTATTTCTGAACGCTCATCTTCAAAGTTTAAATCCTTTGAAGGATCTTTTTCTGGGTACAAGTTACTCAACTCTCTTATCAATGGGAAACTCGTAGTGAGTTGGGGGATTGGTTGCGACCCCAATCCCCCGTCGCATCCCACTGACGAGCTGTTACCTAGATACTACCAACAAGTCAATCTTGGACCAAGCTATGTACTAATATGTCCGAAAGGTTTGATGAGACAAAAACAGCACTTCTAGAACCGTCGTTTTTGGCGCACTAACCATAGTAAGCTTAACCATATAAAGATCTTCTTTTAAAAAAAGAAGCAAAAGCAGAGCGCCCTCCGGGCTCCTGCTAAACCTTATCAAGCCTTCGGCTAGGGGTTAAGCGAAGCGACCTAGCTAGGCACGATGAGTTTTCTTGCGCGCCGCAGTTGATCTTGTACTTGCGGAGCTTTGCCTTTTCTGCTACAGTGATGGCATGAGATTACAAACGTCATGTGTTTTCTGTGAAATTATCGCTGGTAGGTCACCAGCTAAGGTGGAGCACGAGTGGCGAGATGCCCTTGCTATCCACACGATTAAGCCCAAGGTTCCTGGACATTTGCTTGTGATCCCTAAGAAGCACGTTCAGGATGCTAACGAAAACCCTGAAGTTGCTGCTATGGTTATGCGTAGAGCCGCAGAGATTGCCAAGCCTCCGTCGCATATTCATACTAACCTTGGTGGAGCAGCAGCTCAGACGGTTTTTCACCTACACTATCACATAATCCCGCGTATTCCAGGCGAAGAGGTTCAACTCTCTTGGTTTAAGCCTTGGAAACCTAACCCATTGGACAGAAATTGCAACCAGGAATCGACACAGAGCGAGAAGCTTGGACTCTCGTTCTCAACGGAGCTGAATCTTACGTGGAAGATGCTATCGATGAAGACGGATCTTTCACTGCCGACGAATATGAAAAAATTACTTCAAGGGCTATGGAAATAATCGATGACCTTAAAGCTGAAAAGGATGTGAAGTGGTGATCGGAGATGATCTGAAGATCAGACAACTTGAAGAAGAGCGAGTTGAGAAAAGCATCACTGCCTATTCAAATCACGCTGCTTACGCAGCAGAGCGTGACCTTGCTAGGGCTGGCAAGCTTAACTTGTTTGCAAAGTCCTTAGAAGAGAATAGTAGGGTCCTTGATGCTGGCTGTGGGCCAGGTTCCGATCTGAAGAGATTCAAAGAGCTAGGGTACAAGGCTATTGGAGTTGACCTTAATCCTCATTTTTTAAGTGTGGCTCAAAACTTCGGCTCTGTCTGCTTTGCTGACATTCTGGATCTACCCTTCCGCGACCGCTCATTTGACGCTCTTTGGGCTAAAGAAGCTTTGGTACACATGTCCCACGATCTTACCTCCCAAGCGCTCAGAGAGCTTTACAGGGTGCTTAAACCAGGGTCTCCGACGTACATCTCTGTTGTAGCCTTTGATAATGAGCACTGGCGTGATGGGTGGCGTGACACTCCCTACGGAACTTTATACTTCCATACATGGAGCACGGATATTTTTCCGTATGTAGTGGAAGCTCATGGCTTCAGTGTCAGTGAGTATTGGAAGTCAGGTGGGTATATTCACCTGTACGCTAACTCAAAGAAGAACCCCAAGTAGTAATAACTTCAGACTGTCGAACGTTGCACCTAACAGACGATTTGTTAGGTGCAACGTTTCTTTTTGGAGGTAAAAAATGGCAGCAGTTGAAACCCTAGGTCTACGTCCCGGCGATATCGGATTTGCCAGGATTGGTGGAATGCTAGGTAAGTGGATTGCTCTTGGTCAGGCTATTGCTGGCGACGCTAACAGATTTACTCACGTGTTTGTAGTTCTTGACAACGATGAAGTTGCCGAAGCTATGCCAAACGGAGCTAGAATTCAGCCTCTTAACCGTCAGTACACTAGCGAAGTAGCCTATGTTCGTGTAGATCTAACTGATGAGCAGCGTACAGAGCTTGTAGCTCACCTACGCTCACGTCTAACACGTCCAGGCGGAATTAAGTACAGCTTTACCGACTACCTAGCTATTGCGCTAGCTCACTTCGGTATCAAGCCTAAGAGGCTTCGTGAGTACATTGCTCGTTCGGATAGGCAAATTTGTAGCCAGCTAGCAGACTATGAGCTGGCAAATGTAGGCTACCACGTATTCAATGATGGTCGTCTACCTCAGGATGTTACTCCAGGAGGATTCTTTTTTGAACTTCTGGAACTTCCAAACAATACTGTAATTGTAGTTGATCCTACCCGTGAGGGTGCGTTCAGCTCTGGAGTATCGGAGAACTGATATGGACTTTGAAAATTTTGATCCTGAGAATTTTCCTGAGTTTATAGCAGGAGATCTCAACTCACTAGATGACGCCTTCACTCTTCCAGAGTGGGTAACAGAAGATCCTCGTCTTCGTCGTCTATACGAAGTAATTGTTGATCGTATGCGCCGCGAATCTGAAGGTGTTCCTATGAACACAATTCAGACCCTTCTGATGGAGCGTATCGCCCTCAACTACATCGTTATGAAGGCCCGTGAGGAGGGCACGCTTAATCCGCTCTCAGCGGCAGCTACAAAGGACCACCAGACTTGGTGGTTGGCTATGACAGCTCAGTTCAACAAGCAGCTTAACAAGGCAACTGAGCAGGAGTACAAGGACAAGATTCTTCGTGAGGTAACGAACGTAATCGTTTCGGTACTGAGCAAGGTGGAAGATCCAAAGCTCAAGCTTCAACTAAAGAACGACTTGATGGCAGGATTCGAGTCCGCAGGAATCTGATAAAAAGTTAAGCCCCTAGATCAATGATCTAGGGGCTTTTCTCATGCTCGGCACTTATACCAGAAGTGTACGTTATACATATGTTGCAATCCACGTAGTGCGGTGTAGTGCGGATGCCTTACTGTCTTCAACTCGTATCCAAACCCCTCAAGATACTTTTTGATAATTTCTCCAAGCATGTGAGAGTGAATTTCAATAAGTAGTTCAGGCTTTTTCTCGCGCAGAATATTTACTGCTCCAGTAAGAACCTTTAGCTCGTGTCCCTCGACATCAATCTTCATGAAGTCAGGAATAACTGGCTCACTTCCGTTGACGTTCAAAGCTAAGAATGAGTCTGCCCTGAAAGCCTTAACCTTCCGAACCTTATGGCCCTGTTGATGAGCATCGTATTCCATGCCTTCAGCCTCGAAAGAAACTAGCTGTCCAGTATCGATCTTATCTGGAATATCAACTAGTTCGATATCTCCATCAAAGTCTGAAAGAGCAATTTCATGAACAGTAACGTTTCCTAGCATACGGGCGTTATCACGAAGTTGTTCAATGCACTCTTCAGCAGGCTCAAAGGTGTGAACAGTGTCAAATCTCTGAGACATTTCTCCTAGAGATTGACCAACATTAGCTCCGATGTCCCAACCTACCTTGCCACTAAAGCCCTCCCAAAGCTTAGTATGAATCTCTGGAGGATCAATTGGAGCCGGGGTAATACTCATTTAATTTCCAATCGTTGATGATGACTTCTTGAAAGTCGTTTTCTCTATTGTGACTACTTCTAAACGTTTTAGCCTGCGAGTCAGGGAAGTCGTGTGCAGAAGTGTGCGTACCACCAAATTCTCCAATGTGAGTTGACCTGCTGGCATCAGGATAAATAAAATCCATATTCTCCCTTACTGCCACTCGCATCATATTCCAGTCCCAGCCAGCTTCGGAGCCATCAGGCTTTCCAGAAGAATAATCAAGATCCCAGTTGGGCTTAATAATACTCTCCCAGCGATCACTCCAGGTTCCCCAGACAAGCGGGCAGAATACCTTTGTCCTAGCTACCGCGCTAGCAAAACCATTTTCCTGCTTATTTCGTGAATAGGCTAGCACAGCAAGAACGCTTTTATCTTTTTCGTACTTATGCATTGCCCACTCAAAATATTCAAGAATGTCATCACTGACAATGATGTCATCCTCAGCGAGGACAACAAAATTATTTCCAGCGTCGAATGCTGAAGTTAGAGCAGCATATGGATTTCTAAGAACTCCTAGAACACGATCATTTACTACTCCTGATATCTCAGCCGACTCGAATCTGTTGAATTCGTTCTGCATGGCCCTCTCGATAGGCTGAGTAGTAGGTTCTAGAAGGTAGGATACCGGCCAATCTTGAATATTCTCTGCTTGATTCCAGCTAGATACAGCTTCTCTAAGATAAGCAACTCTATGAAAAGCTGTAAAAACTATTTCTTTCTTCACATCAACCTCTTGATCTTCTGAACATCTTCTGGAATAACATGGTTCCTAACAATTCCTTCAAAAGTAATCCAGTCAGTCATGTCCAATACTGAGCTTCCTGAGAATTCATATCCCTCATCGATAGCAGCCTTACCCGCGCCCGGGTGCATATGCTCTACTACTACGTCAGGAAGGTAAGAAATTCGCTCTAGTGCCTTACCAAATTCCAGCCAATAAGTGTCTGTATAGAGATGAGTGAGTTGGTGAGGCACCATACGACCAAGAGTTGCAGGAATATTGGTCGTCATAGCAATTTGAGTAGGCAAATTTTCGCCTTGGAGCAAATCATTTCCGTATACCATGCCTACTCCTGGCTTCCTACGCTGCCTGCATCGCCCTGAGAGAGCCGTTAGGGTCTCAAGGTAAGTCTGATCCCACCCTTCTGTACGTGGCCTGTGATCATCACCCATAAATCCTACTGCATACGAAGGAAATGTGTAGGGATTATTAAACCATTTTTCAAATCCAAGATTTAGGGGAGCAGCCATACCTCGACACTCAGGGGATACAACTAGAATTTTGCTAATTTTTTCCATAGCATGCAAGTCAAAATAGCTTGTTAGCTGAGAATCATCATCCGAAAGAATAAAAATAACTTCTGTATTACCCCTGCAAGTTTCCCTAAAGGATTCTTGAAGCTCCTTAGCAGCCTTGGGCCTGCCTCGTGTAGGAACGAAGATGGTCAGGTCAGTCATTGGTCTACTTCTCTTTCTTCCAAGGTAGGTTTCGGATCAGCGTACCAGGAGCGATGTGGTAAAGCAAGTCCCACTCACGTGTTTCAAAGTTGAATTCCCAGATAGCTAGCGCGTTGCCAGCTCCATAATGGCCGTAGTTTGAGAGTGCTTGGTTGATAGCATTTTTAGCATGTCCTATGCTTTTGTGCTGCTTAAATCCAGCATACTTGCTATACCTACCTCTTCCAGGCACATAAGTTAAAAACTTAGGCACAAAAGTTTCATAAGGTGGCGGGTTTGGAACAGTGTCATTCATGTCTTCTCCTAATAAAAAAGGAGCCTTTCGGCTCCCTCTTATTTAAATATTTGTCAAGTCCGCTAAAGTTAATTTCTTTGTTGGAACAGTCTCAACTGCTGTGGGCTTTGTAGCAACTGTCTCAGACTTTCCGAATACTTCAGCTACTAGTGTAGCAGCTAAGTAGACTTCATAGTAGGCTTCTGAGTGCTGGAATTTTGTCTTTAAGTCCCACAGTACGCGCAGTGCGTTCATGATCTGGGTTGGAGCTACTTGCTGAGCAAGCCTCAGTCGTACCTCTAGGGCCTCTCCTTGGCTCGCTAAGGCTCCTCCAGCCTGTACTAGGAGAATGTCCCGGAAGAGATTTGTCAACGCCTCAGGGACGATCTCAGCGTCTCCTGTGCCCTTAAGCTCTTCATCGACTACCTTAACAGCGGCAGTTGGTCCACCAGAGATCATAGCGTTCAAGAGGATAGGACCAAGGTCTTTGTCATCCATTACGACTACGTACTCAGACATCTTCGTTATTCCTACACGCGAGAGCTTATCCATCAACATCAAGGCATCTCGCATGCTTCCGTTTGCCTTTTCTGCAATCCTCAGCATGAGATTTTGCTCAAAGTTCAAGTTTTCTTTGGTATTTACGTAATTCAAACGAGCTTCAATGTCTGAAACAGAGACTCTAGTGAACGTGAAACGCATGGCCCGGCTAACAATAGTCTCTGGAATCTTACGAAACTCGGTTGTCACAAGGATGAAAACCACTCCAGGAGGAGCTTCTTCAAAAGTTTTGAGCATAGACTTGAAACCTTCACGCGAAATAGCGTGAGCTTCATCCAAAATAACTACTGTCTGTTCCGCTCCGTTACTGTACGCTAGTCTATTCCTAAGATTTTCCATATCCGAGACCTTACCGTGCGAGGCCGCATCAATTTCAATCACGTAATCAGAGTTTCCATCGAAAATATCTTGACATGACTCACATGTACCGCAAGGTACTGGAGGATTTGAACAGTTTACTGACGCGCCAATGATACGGGCGCTTGAAGTTTTACCACTTCCGTGAATTCCGTCAAAAATCAAAAGATTTGGAAGATCTTGCTTAGCAGTCATGTGGGCTAGGAAGACACTCACAGCCTTCTGCCCAATTACTTCATCAAAGTTTACTGGACGATACTTGAGAGCCAGCACGGTACCTCCTAGAGTAGAAAAAGAATGGGAAGGTCAGGCTTACCCAGACGACTTCAATGAAGTTCGGTGGGCCGCTAGTCCTGACCTTCCCATGATACACCATCGGCAGACTTACTCGACAGTTTCGTACATCCTAATCAGAAATCTCCTTCAGCTACCTGGAAAACAGTCAACCCAAGCTTACGCCACATGGTCACAACCTGATCACGATCATCAAAAACGCAACGGATGTTGTACTTGTTGCGAATTTTGTTGTCGAAGATTTCTGCCTTAATGATCCAGTCAGGGCGATTATCCTTTTCAGTCCTCATGAGCAGATTCCAGCCACTTGAACCAAAATTCTTTTCCAGCCAGACTTCAGTAGCCTCGTAGCAAGATCCGTCACGCCCAGAAGTGAACAAAATCAAATATCCCAGATCATTCATAGCTCTGACTGCCGCGAGAACATCCTCTACTGGCTCATCTTCACCAACACGAGCCCAGTCATAAGGACCACGATCAATCATTTTAGCGACAGTTCCGTCAATATCAACGATAACTGCCCACGGCTTATCGTGAAAGATTCGATATCCAGTTTCCCGCTCAATATATGGCTTCAACTCATAGGTAGGCAGCTGAATCTTAGGCAGCTCAGTGCGACCCTTAATGTAGCGATCGAACATGCCCTGAACTACGTTCTTTTCAACATCTCTTCCACCGTCAGCTACTCGCTGACGAATATTCGCCAAGCACTCATCCACAGAGACATTAGTGAAATCCTTGAACTCCACTTCAGCATCAAATGACTGAGCAATCTTCAGCAAATGACGAACATACCTAGGATTCAAGTTTGTATCGTCAAGAATTACGTCATAGCCAGACTTAAGAGCGTTTTTAACTGCTCCGTGCTGGATGACGGTTACTTGCTCTTCTTGCTCAGGCGAATACAAGATGTTGTTGAACAACATCTCACGAATGTCATCACGATTGATCCGAATGACACCCTTCTGCTTCTTAGCCCAAGTAGTTTTTCCGCTTCCAGGCAATCCCCTGGTCAATGTCATCTTCATGGTGTTAGTATGCTCCTTCCATCAGAGTATGTCAAGGGGTAACCTCGTTCGTCTAACTCTAGCTGAACTCCAATAAGAAGAGCAAGCGTAAGTTGTCCAGACTGTGAGGGAGGAGCGGCACCCTTGGTGCCTGGAGTGTTGAAAGTCTTGTTCAGTAGGGATCTGTGAACAGCACTAAGGCCATTCAACAGGTTATCCCTCACTGCGAGTAATGTCTCGTCATTGTACGACGAAAAACCTCTGTCGGACATGATGTAGCCACCTTTCTACGGCCTCCTCATCAGGCCGAAGAGGAAGGATTGACTTACAATTATCAAATGACTCAGCGTAAACATCATAGATGCTCTTAAGTGGGAGAAGATCTCCGTTGCCAGCCATAAATCCGATAGACTTTATTTGAACGGCAGTAGTGTCGTCAAGACGAACATCCAAATGACCAGTCATGTAAAGCTGAAAACCTTGCATCATCAGTCTGACAAGATGCCTAGCGTGCTTTTCCGTACGCTTTTTCAAGTCTGAGCCGAAGTCCCCGCGCTCTTCAATCTTGTGAAGTTGACTTCTAGCATACTTAATGTAGGCATTCTTTACAGCATCCTGGCTCAAGAATCTATTTCTAATCTCAATTAGAGCATTTCCAACATCTGTGCGCTTAGTATATAGCTCATCTGGAAGATAAACAAGCTCTAAAATGTTTGGATTGCACTTCAGAGCTAGATTTGCCCATTTCTTAGCTTCGTACCAAGTCACGTCAGGATCAGGAGCATGCTGTTCATATACATCCTTGGGTGTACGAAGTCCATGAAGGTCTGCCGTATGCACCGCAAAGATGCCCTTCTTATCGATATCTGAATCCTTATGAGCGAGACCGTAGGCTGTTGAGCCCACGATCCCCTCAAGGAGCAGATTCACATCTGCATTGATCAACTGTTATCCTCCGTAATAACTTTGCCGCTAGGAGTTACATTTCCTTCCGGCTTCAAAATTTCCCAGACCTTCTCATCGTAGTTCTTTCCATCTAGGTGCTGAAATAGGAACGACTTGAATGAGCTGAGCTTTGCAAAGTGCGCAAAAGTAGCACGCACCTCACGAATACTTGAGTCCGCATCTTTTACCTGACGCACATTATCCATTACATCAAGATAGTCAATCTCAATCTGGTCCATTAGGTTAGCAAACTTAGCTTTAAGCTCATTGCCAACCTCACGAACCCAGTCGTGAAACTCGTCCGGAAGGTCCTCGATAAGCTTATCCAGGTCCCCATAGTTCTTCAAGTGCTCCCAGACTGTACGTGCGTTCAGGCCAGTTACAATTCTGTGTAGTGCAATGTAGTCGTCCTGCTTAATCTTCACACGCTGACCAGTCTTGGGGATAAAAACCACCAGTCCCTCAGCACCCTCGCGAGGCTTTGCTGCCAAAGCCTCATTGAAATAGTCATAATCAAAAATTTCAGCTATTGGACCAGTCCAGTCGAAGAAATACTTTGCTTGGTCAGCATCCCAAGTGCTGTTCTTAGAAGCAAGAACCTCCGCGCCGATCAAAACAAGGTCATCAAGACCCTTGTAGTCGCAAACAATCCTGTTCTCAGGATAAACAATCTCAAAAAGAGGAGTTACCAGCTGAAGTGCTGCGAAATTCTCCTCCAACCAGTCTCCATACTTCTCATTCAAGACCTTGGTGGCGTGAATAGCCTGGTCCGAAGCAAAGGAGCCACGAGTAGCTACCGCAAACTTACCGAAAGGAAGCGGATAGACGATGCCAAGGCTGCCATCCATCTTGTCCATAGCCACAATCTCTGTGTCCAGGCTAAGGTCAGGCGCTCCAGGCTGGTTGTAGTTAAAGAACTTACGGAATGGACGAGCAAGAATCTTGCCAGTCTCAGCGTTGTAGATTAGGCCGCGACAAATTTCTGTAACGTCATTCCACATATTGTCAAACTGAGCCTTCTGCGTATAGTTGAGGATTCGCAGTTCAGGAAAATCAGGGTGAGTCTGCTCCTTGACGTAACCCTCAGCACGCATACGGAGCAGGTCACCATAGTCCAAAAGATCATTCAGTAGCATGACTCCTCCTAAGAGTTCATTCGATCAAGCAGCCTAGTGCTGATGATTCCCGTTCGTGGGCGGTTAAGATAGCTGTTGTTGAAGTCAGAAGCAGTAAGCTTACGTCCGATTCGCTTCTCAACGTCAAGCACGCAAAGCATACCGAACTTTCCAAGACCTGTCAACGTCCAAGTCGAGTCGACAAGCATGTAGTGCTCGCCAGCTTTACCAGTGTCAATGCCACAATCCAGACAAAGAAACTTCTTTCGGCTCTTCATACAGCTAGTATGGCACAGTAGTCCCAACAAGTCAAGGCAAAAAAATAGCGCTGTCCGAAAACAGCGCTACAAGATTATTCAACTAAGTTAAGTTCCCGCTCCCTGAAGGGGATAGGTGTTTTATCTGCTACGTCATCAAGAGTTACATGTACCCAACCTGGTTCTAGCTTCTTCACAGTGCCTATAAATCCTTGCCAAGGCGAGTCTCCTTGAAAGTTAATGGCATTTGAGACCCAGACGCGATCCTTCTTAACGAACATCTATGCTCCTCTGGAGTAGTTTCTCATCAATAGTCCTGCAAGCAGAGACAGCTTGACCATAAGTCAGCGGCTTTACTAACATCTGCTCTCTAATAGAGTCAAGAAACCTAGACTCTACCAAAAAGTTTCTATCGATTAGCTTCTTCAACTTAGGATACAGGCGTAAATTTCGTTCGTAGGCAGATTCCATTACTTTTTGTTCCTTGTAGTCCAGAGCCAATATATTGCCACCACTGCACAGATGAATCCAACCATCATCATCCATTCAGGTAATCCTGTAATTCTATCTTGATTCATGGCTTGCTCATTATGTAAGCGAACGCGATAGCCACACACAGTCCTGCTATCCCTGCCAAACATTCCATCAGAGACGACTTCCTTTCTTAAGAGCACCAATCAAGGTTACGAGACCAATGATTGCTAACAAAGATAGAAAACACATCATACCTTCAGGACTCATTGCTATCCCTTTCTCCCTTAAACCTGATATGAAGGCCATTAGAAACTGACCCTTTACTATTTCGTACAATCCAATCAGTATCAGCTTCCATAAGTTCACTCACAGAGAGCTGAATCTCCGGTAGATTGTACTTTTTCATTACCGCAGTGAGGAAAATATCCATGATCACAGAAGTTTCCCACTTCTTTTCTTCTTCATAGTCAGCAATCTTAGCAGCTATCTCTTTATGTATTTCGGATAGCGAGATAGGGTCTCCCATGTCTGAAATTCGCACGTTGGTCTCCTAAAAACTAATGCCATACATTAAGGCTAACGCCCTTAGTATGGCACAGGTTTATACGAACGTCAAGAAGAAGCTACTTCTCACCAAGGATTTAGCCAAACCCAAGTGATCATGGCAATAAGCGCCATAAACACAATAATGAACACAGTTCTAGCCATGCCTCTAGCAAGTAACATGAATATTCCTGTCACTGTTGTTAAAGAATATAGGAAATACAACTTGTTTCCTCCCCCCAAGCTACTAAAACAGGAGGAGTCCCAGCCGCCACCGAGATCATGATCAACTAACCGCCATTAGGCCGAAGCCAACAAATATTGCCATGGCTGTTAAAACAAGAAACGTAATAGCTGGGGCAAGAGCCATAGCGCTATAATTCGCGTGCTTACCAGGAGCAGCAAGGTAGAACTTACCCCAGATCACAATACCGACAATGCCCAGAATCATCAGCAACATGTCATTTCCCCCAAGTCATTCCAGCTCCAAAGAACACAAATACGGCAGCAGTCAAAACCATAAGAAATAGCACCCAAGCTGGCGTACGCCTAGCGTGCCTTCCTCCTTGAGACAGTAGCAGATACGCCCACCATATGACGAGAATGGCTGCTACCGCAAGCATAAACATAGATACTCCTAAGTAGATCCGGTTGTTAGAAAGAGCATACCTTAAGAATAGAGTTATGTCAACTGTAGGAGCAGCTTTGCATCCCTACAAGATCTAGAGTATACTAAACCTAGACAACTCCCCCGCTGTAAATATCGACCCTAAGTAAGGTAACGCACATGGCAGAATTCGACTGGGCGGGTCTTGTAATAGTCTTGGCTGTCATTGTTGGCTGGGTAGGACTATTCTTTTTAATTCTCTACTTGACTGATCCAAAAGTCGTACATAAGATGGAGCTAAAAAACACAGAGAAGAGGGTCAGGCGTGAGCACAATCGTAAGACACGATAAGAGTCCCATGCCCGAAGGGTGCCGCTGGTGCGGAGTCATGTTCAAGGAACACGGGCAGCAGTGGGTGAAGAGCAAGAAGTGGCATGAGTGGGAAGCTCCCACAGACACACAGATTACCGCCCGAGTTAGAGCACACCTTATTCAAAGAGCAAAGGAGATGGATAAATGACACCTGAGGAGAGAAAGATCTTTTTCGGCCTGGCCTGCTTTCTCGCAGCGCTTGCCATGGTTGTGTACTACTTTTTTACTACGGTAGTGTTCTGATGCCATACACACAAAAAATGGTAGAGCCGGTCAAACCTTCTTGTACTTGCACAAGAGGCTATTATTCTCCAGCAACAAATTCGTCTTCTTATGGCTATATCCAGGTGACTAGTCATTGTAAAGTTCATTGGCCTTTAATGCATTACCTGGTAAAGCTCAGGATCATTCACAACGAAAACCTACTCTGGATCGAGGATTGATGAAGTACGTCATCGGAGCTTTAGTGTTTGCTATTTTCATTCTCCTGGGGTATGCTTTCTACTTGACTTTAACTGCACTCTAGGGAGAAAACAATGGCTATAAACAAAGTCAGGCTCATAGACAGAACCGTAGAATTTGTTTTAGTTGCTCTTGTTATAGCAGCGTTACTGGCAGGGATTGGCTGGGTAGTGTATTCTATAATCAACTAAGGAGAAAATAATGACTATAGGCGGACTTGCTATGGCAGTAGCTGTAGCCATGATGTGTATGGGATTCGTATTGGCAGCACAAAGTGGCAATGTGCAAAGCAAGGCGCTACGACCGCTGACTTACTTTTTCATCTGGTTTGGTTCCGCAGCATTTATGATTGGACTGGTGTTATGGCTAGTAGGCGTGTAAAAAAGTTTAAGCTTAACTTACGCATTGTCGACGCCGCCGAGGAATTCAGAAACTTGTTTGGCACCACTGAGTTCATGGGAAGAGATATCAGCCTTCCAGATTACAGGTTTGAGATCGATACTCCTACTGGTGGTACGGTAACCTTCCATCAGGAAGCAACAGCTAGGCACGTTATGCAATACATTGAGCGGGAAGGCTGGAAAGGTTGATAGAAGTTAAAACGATCTTCTGGATACTGGTAATCCTTATGGGTGTAGGAATAGGAATCCTACTGACAAGCCTGTGACGATAGCCAGAGAGAAGAATAATGGAAAAGAGATTCGGCTTCAGCTACAACTACCCAACCGTTCCCTATGCGCAAGGTAAGGCTCTGCCACGAAGCCATGGCGATATTGGGGGGCCTCAGCACAACTACGTGACTATTCCGTGGAAGGTAGCGGAGAACGTAGATCCAGATCCACAGAATCCAGTCAGCCTAAATTCTGGCTGGACCTTCCTGTACGGCCCAACCAACGACGCGATCATCACAGCACACGCGAGGATCATGGTCGTACAAGCAGGTAGTTCTTTGCACCTACGCCTATACAAGGTAAGGTTGAATACAGACGGTAGCGAGACGATCGTCTGGACTTCAGAAAGCCCTGAGCGCTTCGTAGGCAATGGTGAAACACACGGCAGCGGAGCCAACGTATCCTACAGCTCAACGCATCTCGACGCTACTTGGAGAGTAGCAGGATTAAACAGTGACGAAAGACTACGACTACAAGCAGACTACTGGACAGCGGTAGATCCTGACCCAGACTACGAAACTGGAAGAATCGTAGGAGCTAGAGTAGAGGGTCACTACTACAGAGAACTCGTGTCGTAAAATTTTACTTGCTAATCCGCTTGAGGTCAGGTAAGATAAAGGGACTCCTAGGATTTTTCTCTAGGAGTCCCTTCCACATCTAAGGAGATATAATGAATCGACGTAACCGTAACGGTATGGAATCAGCTCTAGTCCTATACGCCTTCCTGCTCGTAGTAACCTTATACTTATGGATCTTCCTCTTTTAAGGAGCAGACATGAAAGTATGGATTCTCTACCAAGAACAAGAACTGGATTTCAACCAGTGCAGTATGGAAGACGTAGAAATCTTCACCAGCCAAGAAGCAGCAGAACAAGCAGCCTACTGGCTCAACTCACGACTAAACGAATACGACCGCGACTACAACGGCTGGCACGTAGGCTCCGAAAGGACAGTACGATGACCATAGATGCCAGGAGGTTAAACCTCATTGAAAGGTTTGATCACCAATGGTGGTGGACATTCGCACTAGACCGATGCTATCCAGAAATTAATCGACACGTAGGAATATGTACCAAGTGTCTAGCTATCAAAAGCCGTAGGATAATATTATGAATCTTGAAGACTTACTTAAACTCGCTATGTGGATGGTTATCACACTAGTAGCCGTGGCATTCTTAGTCATACCACTATCCTTTTATTTAGCATAGTAAGGAAAGCTATACAGAACTCGGCCAGCTAGCTGCTAGGAACCTCGCAAGGAGTCTCTTAGGAGTCCCGCTACCTTTGATAAAGGAGGTAGATGGTACCTAACCGGAGTCCCAACTACTCTAAGGAAATATGGTACCTAATTTTATTTTGACTTAGAGACTCACGCACACAGACCGGAGTCCCGTTCGGCGGGCAATATGGTACCTAGGTAGATCTTGGTTCCCAGACACACACGCAGGAGTCCCGTTCCATGGCCTACGTTGGCGGGATACCCAACCGGAGTCCCATTACCCCTAGTGATTTTTAGTTCACTGAGTTGAAAAAAGTAAAGTCAGTTTGAGCGTGTCAATTCTCTCAGAATCATTTAACCAAAAGCCTTGACAAGTCTACACATCTAATACTCATAACCGCATACAAATTAGCTGCCTAGTTTCCTAGGATGCATGGCCCTAGCTAGCCTGCCCTCTGAGACGCACGCTAAGGCGTTAGGCATGCGTGCCCTAGCCCACGTACCCATGCGCGTAGGCTAGGCCCATAGCTAGCCATACACAGGGCCATACAGTACCCATGCATGGGCATGGGATGGTCACCCTACAGGGTAGGCCCATGGTAGGGGGCACATACAGAAGCACCCCCTCATATGAGGGGGTGCTATATGCGGGGTACCTCAGCGCAGGCTAAGCAGCAGGCCCAGGATATCCGACCACTGCATACCCGCGTTGTAGCACTGCACCACAGCAGCACGCTCAGCAGGGGTAGTAGCAAGGTCCCACACAGCAGCCTCTTCCTGCGTACGGAGGATGGATTCGGTAGCGGCGGTGTACTCTGTGTTCGTCATATCTGTAGTCTACCCATCTATGCGGCTAAACGCAAGCTTTAATCCTAGGGTTTTTATTTATCCTACGCGCAGAACGCTAGCTACTCGGTTGTGCAACCCCGCCCTGTAGCCACGTTTGGTTACGATACGGGCTGCGCCCCATGCCGTGTAGGCATGCACCGTAGCACGGTTACCAAGCACCGAGGTAAAGGAGTTGGAATACTCCACCGCGTAGGTCTTCTTAAACATCCCGGCTCCCTAGCTCGTCTTGTATCCATAGCCTATCAGGCGAGGGGTAGAAATCAAGGGCTTGTGAGATTTTCCACAAAATCATAACCAGCCTAGTTTCCTAGGATGCTCAACTTAGCTAACCCTAAGATCTTCGGATTCAAGGAGGACACAAAAAAGGCCCCCTCAAATGAGGGGGCCATTCAGAAAATTTTCACAGGGAGGGCATTTTGACCGTGCGCACCGATCCCTGAACATATTCGTACTCGTAGGTAGCCCGGTTGAACTTCAGTTCGTAAGCCTCAAGCCAGATTGCCTCGCCAGTGCGGCAGTTGCGAGCGATGTTGTACTGCTGCTGTGCACTCTTCAGAGTGTTTGCGTAGAACTTGCTGTCAGCGGGAGTCGAGTAGCGCGCCGTGGTCTCGTTGGAGAACTGGTGACCGATGCGGTACATCGTTTTCTCCTGCGCGAACATGTCAGCGTAGCTCATTTTGTTCTCCCTAGCTCGTCTTGTATCTATAGCTTAGCGCACGGCTAGACGACATGCAACCCCTACCGCCAACTTTCTCAGAATTAATCAGCGCGTGAGGTAGCTAGCCAACATCATGTGCGCCTTAACCTCAACCCATGATTTACCCGAGCTGCGCATAATAACTACAGCCTCGGCTGCCAGAGCCTTAGCCTCAGGAGAGGAGTAGCTTAGAAGACGGTTCCCTACCCAAAGCCTTGCCTTGATTTCTGCTTCGGCTTTAGCGGCCTTGCGAGCTTTCATCGCTGCGAACATCTTCTCTCCCTAGTTCGTCTTGCTGATATCTAAAGACTACTGCCAGGCCCGACCGAAGTCAAGACCTGGCATCCTCTATTTTCAGAAAATTACTTCAGATACTGCGCAACCACATTGGCGTTCGCATAGACGTTGAGCGCCAGAACTTTCTCGCCCCTGTAGTCCGCGCTAGTCCACATGTAGTGAATGCCCGCGTCGAAGAGCCGCTGACGAATCCCGTCGATGTTGATCCGGTTCTCTTCAGTCACAGCGTAGAAAGTTACGCCCAGCGGCGGCAGAGCGTCCTGCACGACAGTCTCAACGTGATCCATGTTCATTGCGCGCTCCCTAGCTCGTCTTGCTGATATCTAAAGACTAGTGGGAAGCCCTGCGCTAGTCAAGACTTCCCACTAATTTTCTCAGATTGATTCGTACTCGACCACACTCTGATTAGTCAGGCCATCTTCCTGCACGCTCTTGATAACCCGGAACACGCCCTCCTTCTGCGCCCAGAGGTAAGCGAAAGCTTCCTGCGGCGTGAGCGTGTAGCGACCGGTCTTGCGCGATCCCTTAGCGACGTAGGCGACCCAACCCTTGCCCTCGATGAAGATCTGAACGATGTATCGAGTGGTGGTTTCCATGTCTAGCTCCTTCGTCGCTGCTGTGTTCCTGATAGATAGAACACTACTAGCATCAACCACCGCTGTCAAGAGATTTTGAGAAAAAGATTTAGAGACAGCAAAGCCCGCCTCCCGTAATCGAGAGTCGGTCAAGATCATTCATCCGAGAGGTTCCGCAGCCATCATGCTTTGGATTAACGTCCGCAATTTCCTCTAAAATTTGTAAGCTCTCTGTCTTCTCAGTCGATGCTCGGCTATCTTCCCTACTTACCGAGGCTCTATGGCCTACTTCGGGAGCACTGATCAAACTAATTGGACATCCTGCTAACAATAATAACGGCTAACAGGATGTCCAACCTAATTATCACTCCAAGTACATAGGGATGATCGTATAAGGCGTCACCGTGTTATCCGCCTTCCGCATACGTACAGGGCCAGCACTAGGAAGGTAAGCACGCTCAGGAAATATCTCGCCCTCGATAGGCTCCGCAAATTTCTTAGCAGCAGCTACAGCTGTCTTAAAGCTCATGCTCGCAGCTATCGTGCTCTCGCCCAGCCCCTCAACCTTTTCTATCACTAGGAATACACAGGGATTATCTGACTCTATGTTCAGACGTGTATCGTCACCAGGTTCTTTCTTGCGTCTCTTGCCCACATACTTGCCAGGCTTGTCATCGTTGTTGTAGATGGGCTGATCGTTTGAAAAAGTTTTCTCGGGCACAAAGACCGGGTTAGCCGCGATATTCGCCGAGTTAACGCTGTTGTAAGGCTGGCCGGATAACTCACTGGGGTTCTCTGTTACTTGCTTCATTATTGTGTTCCCACTCTCTTTTTAGCTCTTCGTAAAATTCTTCCCACATCTCTTCCGAGTATTGAGCGCTCATCTGATCGTTGCGGGATAACTCTTCACTAGCCTCTAGGGAGTACGCATATCGTTTATCCTCCGTTGCTCGTAGGTACGCTACCGTAAAGTTGAACCTGTAATCTTCCATACCTCTAGTCTAGCTCCCTGTTGATCCTCTCCCAAGGTCTCTCTCCTTCTGTCATCAGCTCAGCTATCCTGCTCTCTGTCTCTAGTCCGTATTTCCTTCTCTGTTTCAGCCTATCGCACTTGAGACATCTTCTGTGTTGCCTTCCCTTTCTATCAACGTCTAGCCGTACATTCTCTTCCGTTAACTCATGTCCCCGGTAGCAAGAGGTCTGCATTCTTTTTTGTAGAGCGGCTGGGGAGATGACTTTTATTTCTTGGGCTAGCGTCCTGGCGGGGAGATGCTTTCTACGCTTGGGAGAATCTATTTTCCTATTATGGTATGCCCTGTTCAAGGTGCGGCGGTGGCACTCGCGGCAGCGCTTATAACTACCGCGAACATACCAATCATCGGTACTGCACTTCTTACATTTCATGGTCGCTCTCCGATAGCCAGGAAGATATATCCTCACACTGTATTACTAAGTGATGACAGACTTAGCCCTCTAGCCCGCTGTAGCGCTCTCTGTGCCCCTAAACGTAGCTAAGCCGTCCTGGCCTACCTAGACGGTAGCGGACGGCTTAGAATAGGTATTGCTGGATTAGCCTTCCAAGCCCTTCAGCGCGAGGCGTAAGGCTTGCATAATTGCTTTTTCTGTTTGCAAATACTTGGTGTACTGCTCAGTTACGGTAGTATCGTCTGTGTAGCTAGCAAGTGTCTTAATAAAGACTTTTTCTTTCGCCGCTGCTAAAGATAGTCGGCCCTGTAGTTCCTGCGTAAGGCTGATGATCGCGGAAGTCTGGTAAGGATTTAATTCTGAGAAATTTACAGCCTCCTCCTTATGCATCTTGTTAGCTGGGCGCACTGCTTTGCCTTGCGTGACAACCTTCCCGTTCTCATCACGTTTGACTTCCCACACGCTGTGCGTGCCCTCTTTGAGGGTGATCACGTCACCCTTGTAAAGTTTCTCGGCAGCGGTGCCCACGATGGTGCCGAACTTATCCATCTTGGCTAGCGAGACACGACCGGTGCTTCTGTCCATGACCATCGACTGCCCAGCCTCGATGGTCTCGTTAACCTCTAGCGTCATGCTCGGACGATTCATTTTATTTCTCCTAAAACTGTGGGTTACTTGTCAAGCTCCAGCATCAATCCGCCAAGCATGCCCAGCCACATCAAGAAGTCGGGGGAAGAGTGCCAGATCTCAGAATCTGAGTGCGCGACAAAAAGCAGTTCCCCCGTCTTGTAGATATTAATTTCCATAGCATCGCCATCGTTGTCAGAAAACGTCCATCCTCCGGAGTAGGTGCTACAGCCAGTGCTCTCTACGCACTTAGGAGCCAGAGCGGTTGCGCTGTTATAGATCTCTGCGAGAGTCATTGGATTAGCCTTCCGAGAAGTCTTGGAGGAATTTCCCTACTCACAAACAATAGCAAGAGCCCTCAACCGAAGTCAAGGGCTCTTACGAAGTTTTTTAATTACTTTGTGCTAGCTTGAAAGTGTTTAATCGCCATCCCCACTGCGCGAGGCTCAGCGTTGGTAATCAGATTGCCTCCCTTGATCTTGACCACGTAGCCCCAGCGAGTCAGTACGCGACCAGCGTTGAAAAAGTCAGAAGCTAAAGACATTGACTTAGGCTTGTAAGTGAACATCAACAATCCTTCGTTAGAAGACTGACCAGAAATTTTCAGAACGTCCGAGGCGTGGGGATGTTGTGCTCAGTGCAAAACTCACGGAGGATGTCTGTCGCCTCGTTGTACTTGTTTCGCGCTTTCATTTCTCGCGTGCTCTGAATACGCTGACCTTTAGCTACTCGCGCCTCACGAGCCATGCCAACCTTACCGTGAGCTAAGCGAGCTCGCGCGGTCAGAGTCTCAAGCTTCTTAATGATCTGCGCCTCAGTCATTGAAGTCTCCCTAGCTCGTTTGCTTGTACCTAAAGCCTACCGCGCCTGTCAACCGGAGTCAACAGGCGCGGCGGAAAAACTTTAGCTGATTGCGTTGATCACCGGAGCATTCTCAGGAAAGCGGTCGACAACAATCGTCTCAAGCTCAGAGACAACCATGTCCGCAGAAGTGTAAGCGTCGAACACTGCATTCTGTGCTTGCGTGCCGTTAGCAGCAGCGACATAGATGAACAGGTCACCGTCGTGGTCTTCGAGGTTGATCTTGACCCGGTAGCGTGCCATTTTATACTCCTTGGGTTGTTGTCTTGCTTGTATCTAAAGCTTAGCGCACCCCTTTCGAGGTGCGCAAGCTCTCTACCAAGATTTTTTAGAGAATTCCTGCTGCCTTGTAAGCCTTCTTCAACTTACGCGGAAGGCGAGTAAGGCTGCGACTCAGCACGGGCTTAGCCGGGTAGATCGTGGCATCCATGTCCAGGGCGAGAGCGTGGCAGCGATCCAACCGCTCCGAAATTTCGGCGTACAGCTCAGCCTTTTTCATAGCGCTCCGACCAGCGATGTTCAGCGTGGCAGCGAGAGCGGAAAGGTCCTTAGCGGTGTACTCAGCGATGGTCTTCACAATTTCTCCTAAGTGAGAAGCTAAAATTTTTGATGAGAGGGGCGAGCGGATGCCCGCCCCTGCCTTGCTTCAGGAAATATCGGAAAGCTCTCCGGTCTCGTCAACAAACTCAACCGTGATGTTGTGAGGAGCAGCAGCCTTGCGAGCGTTGCTCAAGAACTCACGCACTCCGTCAGCGTTCCGGTAACGCACCGACTGGCGACCAGCGACCCGCAGGTCAGCGAAGTAGCGCTCAGCGAAAGTCGGGTTGGTAGAGACCGAAACCGTGAGGGTAGCAATCCGGGCCATTGTCTGCTCTTTTCTCTCTGTCTTGCTGATACTCAAAGCTTAGTCCCTAGGGTGCGAGGCTGTCAACCCCGCACCCTAGAAACTTTTTAGCGAAGATAGGTACGGCACATGCCCTGGTGAGTCGTGGTAGTCACGCTGTAGCGAGCGTCGGGCACGCGCACCGCGCCATCCTTGGTGACGTAGGCAATCGGAGTAGCGTAGCTGACGACCGTGTAAACGATCTCGTCCGCGTTGGCGAAGTTGTTGTACTCTCGGGCATCCTCGGCGGGCATATGGCCCGTGCTGGACACTGCGCCCTCAACGCCTTTCATAGCGAACCCGCTGCGCTTAAAGGCGGTCTTGGACTCAAGGGCGGCGATGGTGAGCTGACGGGCGCGACCGTGAGTAGCCATTTTGTTCTCCTTGGGTTGTTGTCTTGCTTGTATCTAAACCCTACCTAGAATCCGTCCTGATTGCAAGCCTTAGAAAGAACTTTTCTTGTGAGTTAGTTCACAAGAGAGACCATAATGTTGACCGCGCAGGTGATCAGAAAGCCAGCAAAGCAGATGCCAGCAAGAGAAAATTTGCGCGCTGTAGCAAAAACAATTCCACCACATAGCAGGAAGACAGCGACAGTGATCATTAGTTTCACCTCCAATTATTTTTATACAGTAAACACTACAGGACCTTGGCTTTCTCAGTCAAGGTCCTGTAATTTTTCTTTAGAAGATCCACTCTAGAAACTTCCTCCAGAGACTCTTCTTACTTTCGCGGATGGCTTCCCAACTGCTACCAGGGGAGTCAAGAGTCCAGCCCTGTTCCTTCTTCCTAAAGATACCCACTGTGCTCTCCTAACTACTGGATTGCTTATAGTAATTATTTTAGCACAGTGGGTATTTAGTTGTCTAGTTTGCGATCTTCCACATTTGGTAGATTGTCCATCCGGGGTCGTCCGCGTACACTGCCGTGACGTACTTCTTAGCCCTCTTGGCATTGCACTTAGCAACATAGTGAGTGAAAGTGACGGTACTGTTCCTCATGACGATCTTGTATGTCCTCATAGATAAAACAATAGCAGCGCCCTCAACGAGTGTCAAGGGCGCTGCTCAAGATTTTTAGTTGACTTTTACCAGCCTCAAACGGTCCGCACTTGTACCATAGACCCAGTGACCTTGATAGCGGTACGCCTCCCACTCATACTCTCGGCCATCTGTGTCAGTAGACTTGAAGCTAGCCGTACGCTCCACTCCTCCACCACGAAGGCTAAGAAATTTTGCTGTCTCTGTGTAGTGCCCGAAATCTAGCGTGACCTCGGTTCCGGGCACAAGGCTATCGATTCGCATTTTAGCCCTCAACAATCTCAACGTCAGCGACGGTAACGCCATTTGCATCCATTTCCCACGAAAACGCAAACTCGATGCGGTCGAAGTTGTCAACAGGAACGAACTCTACGGTGTGGATACGACCGGAATCAACGTCACGGTAGCGAATGGTGTAGGTCACTTCTGCCTCCTCGGTAGCTTGTATCTAAAGTCTAGCAGCAGCTCACGAGAATAGCAAGCCTCAGTGTCGCCAGTTCATAACGAATCCGTCAGTTTTTTCCAGATCTTTGCCTTCTATCAACTCGGCCCAGACGATCTCAAATTCCCAAGCTGCACGAAGCCGAATAATTTTCTCAGCATCGCTCAACGAAATTCCAGATTCTTTACGGAGGATGTCCATGAGATCATCATCAGCGTCACTGCTTTGCATGTACTTTGAGAGGAAGTCTTCAAGGATAGTTTCGTAGTTCATCGTCTTAGTCATGTATAGACAGTAACAGGCTCCCTCAACCGAAGTCAAGGGAGCCTGTCAAGATTCTTTAGGCAAGTCGTCCGCTACACACAGGTCCCATGCCGTCTTCGATCGACTGCTTTGCTGTCAACTTGCGTCCGCAGACACAGCAGAAAGAAATTTTGAGGCTGAGCTTTTTTCCTTCTTCCTTGGTCATCAGCATGTCAGCAGTGAAGCCAACCGGAGCTCCGCAGAATTCGTAGTACGCCTTCTTGCCCTCTGGAGTGCGAAGGATCTTTGCCCACTGCTTACCAGAGCCAGCCGTCCGAAGCTGAAAAACTCGGCCCTCTTTGACGTACACACCATCGGCCAGCTTCACGGAAGTCTGAGCAACAGTCTTGGACGGCCATGGGAGACCAAAGAGCCAGTTTTTGAGAGCGTCAACCTCACATTTTTTGACGTTGCACAGTTCCGCTTCGATAAGTTCCTTATTAGCTTCGGTGGTCTTCTTGGCAGCGATCTTACGCAGCATGCTCATCTGCGGTTCGGTAGCGGGAGCTTCAAGCGTTGCGGCGAGCCATGTCGTTGTCATGTCTAAATACTATGGGAGCCCTCAACTGATGTCAAGGGCTCCCACTAGATTTTTAGTTGTTTATGTATGTCCAGTTCATGCCTAGCTCGCACACAAACCCTATGAAGAGCAGCAGCGCAGCCAGCCAAAACCATGGACTTTGGAAAATTTTCACCGTGACCCCAACCATAAGATGATTATGAAGATCATCAGCAGGATTAGGGAGACAGTGTGCCAGTTTTTCATGTCAGTCAGTAGCCTCCGAAACAGTCGCCTTGATGTCTGCCGAGGTAGCGTAAACCTCGCGGTCATCCTCCGTCACGATGTAAAAAGCCTGGCGTCCGTGATCCCAACGAACAACCTCACCGAACTCGCCGGTGTTCAGCTCAACGATCGCGCCCATGTCTAGCTCCTTGGGTAGTTGTTTCCTTGCTGATGATCTAAGACTATCAGATGTCTAGCTATCTTGCAAGCGGAATCTTAGTAACAGGAAGAAAGAATTGTGGAGTATGCAACAATAATCATGCATACCAGGAAGATCCATCCATTACGTTCGCTCATGACCTTCAGACTTTCTCACTTCTTACCTCCACAGAAGTCAGCGCTGATAGATTTTAACAGTCTACGATAGTGATAAGTAATTGTGACAAAGTTCTCTTTGCTGGCAGTCAGCAAAGAGGGAGCCTGTAGCGCTGATTGCTTACACTTCGTTGTCATGATTAGACCCTACTATCTAGGGCCTAGTCTGTCAATAGGTAGAGCTAGACGTGTCAGGCATGCTGTAGTTGCTGCTGTTGTCAGCAGGCATCGAGATCGGAGTGTCATACACAGGAGAAGTGTACGTAGTAGGGTCACTAGCCACCTGAACAGGCTCATACGAAGCGAACACTCCAGGCAAAGTAGTCCCGTAGACAGCAACATTCATAGCTGTAGCAGCGGCCTCAACCTCGCTTTCTGCCACGGCCAACTGAGCAGGAGTGTAGGAGCTGCGAGACAGCCGGTAATCTTGACGCATCGGCGGGATGATCTTCTTCTCGGCACGGTGAGCGCCAGGGATCACCGGAACACTCGGCTTAGCAGGCGTGTTGGTGTTGTTCTTGTAGGCCACCACGACATCCGACTTTTCGGCAACCTTAGAAATTTCTGCCAGACTCTCAAGCGAGACCACGCCACGCGGCTTCGGCTCAGCAAGCGTCTGCATAGTGGACTTGCCATCAGTACGGTGACGACCATCCTTAGTGATCCGAAAGACGTTCTTACGAATCCAGGTGAACAGGCTCATGGGTATGCTCCTTATATGTTAGGTAGTTGCTTTCATCTATATGAGAAGTCTACAGTGATCAACAACCCGCTGTCAACTCCCAGGCCACCAGATCTCTCGGCTTGTTAGTGGTGAGCACAGTCACTCCATAGTTAGTCATGTTAGACCAGTTAGTCACTGTGTCATACGAAGTGTTATCTGTGCTCCAAGCGATCATATGAACCCCAGCAGCCTCATACCCATCGACAAATTCTTTTGAGGCAATATTTTTTACAGCTAGGGCGTAGTACTTCACCTTCAAGACATCCCGCAGGTAGGCAGGATTCTTGACGTTGACGGCTACCGACGAGACCGAAGCAGGGAACTCAATCAAGGCGTAAGTCAGGGCGCTGTAGCCAGAGTACGTCCTCATCTTTTTGATCGTGTCTTCACTCCCCTGAACGATGATCTTTGACGCCAGATTGTAAGTAGTGATGTATTGAAGCAGCTTAGCTGCTTGATCAGCGTTGGCAGGAGCAGCCTTCATATCCAGGATCGCAGAAATTTGAGCGTTGTTGACGGCTGTAAAAAAATCATAGGCACGAGCAACCTTGGTCTTCGATCCTTTAAACCGAGCATCTGTGTTCCATGGCGCATAGTCGGCAGCCGTGTAAGTCTCCACAGTTGTGTAAGTCTGAGCAGAGATAGCACCCTTACCATTTGTGGTGCGGTCTAGCGTGTCATCGTGTAGTAGGCGAGGATATCCAGACTTATCAAACTGAACATCCATCTCAACATACTTAGCTCCAGCAGCCTTGGCAGCGTTGATACCAGGCACGGAATTTTCTGGAGCTTCGCTGACTGAGCCACGATGCCCGCTGACAGCAGGACAGATAAGAGAGTTGGTTACCGCAGTAGCAGGAGTGTTGCTCTTAGTCAGCACGGGAGTACCCAGCGCAAAGACTGTGGCTACCACAACTGAGATGACCTTGACGAACATGATTCCTCCGAAGATTTGAGTTTGTTTCATATCTCTTATACTTCAGACAGTATCATAGCTTCCTAGGATAGTCAACTTTCCCAAAATAGAAGCTGCCCCGGAGCATTATGCTCCGGGGCTAACTTTAACTTCTAGAGATCAGCTAGCCTCTTCCTGGTCAGCCTTCGTACCGCCGTAAGGAAGCAGTTCGTTCCGCAGGACAGCGAACTTGCCGACACTCGTGTGAACGATCACGTTCCACGTGTCGACATCCTCAGGCTGACCGTCAATCGTGACGTACTGGTTGTCACCCTGCTCCAGGTAGTCCGAAGCATCGATCAGGTCGCCATCCTCGAAGTCCTCAGCGCGAACGAGAGAGATCGTAGCCATTTTGTTCTCCTTGGGTTGTTGTCTTGCTGATGAGTAGAACTCTACCTGATAGATCCTAGCCTCGTCAAGCTCTATTTTGTGAGTTCTTTCACAACCTCAGTTGCAATATCCAAGGCTGCGTAGAGGCCACCGTCGGTCTTGATTTCTTGGAAAAAGTTTGGGCCATGCAATGTCCACCGAAAATAACCTCCAGCGGGCATAGCAATCAGTACCCACTCACCGTCGTTAGCAACGTAGTGGGAATAGTCTTTAGCGGCTGTCCATTCGATATCCATGGGTTAGACACTACTCCGACTTGTCGAAGCTGTCAACCTTACCTAGAGCCAAAGTTCCAGAAAGAGACCGCTCCAGCAGCAGCTACCAAGCTAATAGCAAGGTAGACATAGTTACCAGCAACAACAAAATTTAGCAGTGCTACAAGGAACACTGCTCCTAGCACTAGACCTATAAGCTTCCAAATCATCGCTTCCCCTGAACCGCTAGCAGTATGCCCGAGGAAAAGATCAGCCCAAGCGCTAGCATAAGTTGAAAAGTATTTTGTGTATAAGTGAAAGTAAGCAGAGTGATCAGCCCGATCGAAAAAATCAGATAACAGACCACTCTAACAGCTGTTCCCATAAGATTTACTCCTCGGGAGTTAGTGTGCGGATAATGAAATCTGCTTGGTCCATAGCCGCACCTACAGTCTCAGCAGTCAACAGGATGAATTGATTAGCATCGCCCTGCAAAAGAAATTTTCTATCCTCATAGTTAACGATCTGCCAGTCTCCGTCAGGAGTGGAGAAGCTATCGCCATCTTTTGAAGTAATCCAATCAATCTCAGTAAGAGCAGAGATCGGAAGCTCAGGAGCCTCTTCCTTTGGTGCCTTAGACCTCTTAGCCTCACCCTGAACGGCTTTTTTACATACCCACAGAAGAAGGATGAGTGCCCAAGCAAACGCGGGGATGTGAACGGAAGGAAGAAGGAAATCGACAAGGATCAAGCTGGCGATAACAAACATTTGAAATTTCCTCAGTTCACGTAGTAGTCAGCGAGGAAGCGAGCCATTCGGGGGTAAATGTAAGATTTGACCGAGACAGACGACGGGCGAGTAGTAACACCTTCCATCGTTACATCGGTACGCATCACTACCTTGCCCTTTGTAAGAACTTCTGTGGTGTCAGGGTAGAGGATGGAAATTTCCTGCGTGCTGTGATCCACCTTGACATCGAACAGGTACTTGCCTGTCTTAGTAGTCGCAGTGTAGATGGACATTACGCCATCCTGAGACAGCTCAGGGTTAAAGTTGACCTTGACTCCCATGACACCTTCGACGCGGGAAATGTTGTCAGTCATAATTCCTCCAGAGTTGAGATTCTTTCTCGACAAGACTTACTCTACAGGGTCTCCTGCCTTATCGTCAAGTACCTTACCCGCATCATACTCAGGATTTTCTAGCCGGTACTGGTCAAGGATAGTTCGCATAGCTCGGATCACTCGACGCGCTGCGTACAGTTGACCGTGGGAGTATTGCTTAGAGGCATCAGAGACGTTCGTTAGCTCAAGAGTAATTTGAGCCTCTTCAGCCATCTCGCTAGCTTGACTTAGCGCTGTAGCCGCCAGCATAGCCAGCACGTGACGATCAGGAGCGATAGCTGTATAAGCGTCTAGTGATGGCGCTTGCTTGATGTCTGCAAGATCTTCATACCCAACATGATGCATGAGCCAACGTCGCATGGTTTGGCTGTTGTACTTTTCTCCTAAGTCATCCATTATTTCTCCTCAAATAATAGTAGGGCCAGGAACCCTGGCCCTACTAGTTTAGCTACTTACGAGCAGGTAGAGCCATTGAAGTAGTAGCCGATCCGGCAGCGATCGTAGACTGCCTTGGAAATTTCCTTCTCGACGTGCTCACCCGTGCGCTCGTCAACGTAGGTGAGATCCCAGTCCTCACGCTCCTTGATACGAGGCGTGCGGCAGTCTCCAGGGCGCTTGAATTTCTTCTGACACTCCTTGGCAGTGTAGAACTTTGCCGGGTCATAGTCCATGTTCACGATAGTTCCTCGACCACTACCAACAGGGCCAGAGTGATAATGCCCGCCCAGCACAACGATGATAATAACGACCGCAGCAAGAACAACTACTCCAGCGGCGATAAGTCCTTTACGCATACTATCCCCTTAATCTCTGTCTTAGTATTCTTTCACTCTATTACAGAGTGGAGTGACTGTCAAGTCCCTACGCCTGACAGCAGCATGTAGAGACAGAGCGCACTACCAACTCCAAACAATCCAAAGAGAAAGAACCCATGGGGCTTTAATGCCCCGTCAGGGGTACGAATCAAAAGTAAGCACCCTAAAGAAAGAAATGCTAAGAGCACCATGAGAATAGCTAGCTCTTTCACCAGCTCACCTTCCTTGAATGATACTTATCGTGAATTTTTTGAATTCCATGGTTGAGGCCCTTCGGCCACCAATTCTCAGGGATCTTCAGATCGTCTGAATATCCAAATTCTTCGACAAGTATCTTGTCATAGATACCCGGCTTGAAATTTCCTTGCTTACGTTGCTCCATGATGATCTGAGCGTAAGTCTCAACCCGAGAATGATTGGCGATAGCCGCTGCCATCAGCTCAAGATACTCGTATGTATAGATTTGAGGATCTTGAAGCCACTCGAAACTCTTAACTCGGATAGCTGCGGCAGCGTGTGCAGCGAGCGTAGCTGGATTCATCAGAACTCCTTCGTTATGGTTATGCTCAAATAATAACAGGCTCCCTCAACCGAAGTCAAGGGAGCCTGTCAAGATTTTACAGCCAGATCACGAAGCCAACCAAGCTTCCTGCGATCATGAGAAATCCCAGGATAAACCAGCGTGCTACCTGAGAGTCATCCGTTGTGCGAATATTTTTGATCGACTGCTTGACTGATGCCAGCCCTGCAACAAAAAATATTGCAATTACGAGCAAGGCCAGATAGTGATGGGTCACTCCAGGAAGCTCTTCAGCTTCTCAGCGACTCCGCGAGCATTCTTAGCCTTCTCAAGGCGAGCCTCAGCAAGAGACCTCAGTTCATCTCCCTGAGCCTTGGCATCCTCAAGAATGCGGTCGGCTGAAGCCTTCAGAGCAGCAGCCTTAGAAGCTGCCATCTGACGAGCCTGCTCTGCCTCTGCCTGCGCAGTGTGTGCAGCATCCTCCAGCGTCTCAGCGGCACGCTCCTGAGCGTCATGAGCACGCTGAAAAAGTGCCGTCGCTTCAGCTCGCATGTCGTCAGCCAGCTCATCCACAGACTTGCGCACAGCCTCAACGGCAGGCGCTTCCTTACCGAAATACTTGTTCCACAGTTCCTTAATGGACATCTTTTCTCCTTGTGTTGGGTTTTCTGCTAGAACTATCTTACCGCATCTTCTCTTCCTCGGCAAGCGCGGCATCTTCCTGCTTTTTCAGCTTCTTATACATTTTGGTATAGATTTCGTAGAGCCTGTCCGAAAATTCTTCGTCATACTCTTCGATATCGTTGCCATCTGAAGCATCAGGGTAGTAGTTATCAGTGTCAGAGTAGATCACAGGAATCTCGTCAAGCCCAAGAAGGATGGCACAGACAACCCGGTGATGACCGTTTCCCAAGCCATAGGCACCACGACTATCGCGCCAGATGCATACGGGGTCAGTGAACCCTTCGTCAAGAATTTTTTGTGCAAGCACAGGAGTGTGAGTATCACCGGCTTTGCTGGCGATCACATAAGCCCAGGTAGAAGGGGTGCCGTCAAACTCAATGGTGTTCCAGCCACCATCAAAATCAGCACTCAGCGTTACCTTCTGCAAGATGTCGGTAACACTCCACATTTTGATCTCATATGTGACACCATACTCTTCGATGATGTCGCCCACTTTGTAAGTCATGATAAAAATACTAACGGCCAGAGGCTATGTTGTCAACCTCTGGCCGCTAAATACTTCAACTATCTTCTGTGTGACGCTCCGGGCGAGCATAGAAAGTCACGCTCTTGAAAGCAAGATCGCCCTTGAACAGCGTAACTACTCTGCCTCGCTTGCCTTCAATAGGAACTCCATCTTTGAGGTACCAAACCAAAATCTGCATTTTTGCAGGCTCTAGTGTAACCAACTCTCCAATGTTCATTCCTACGTTAGTGCTCTTGCTCGTATAGAGCACTGTGTCACCAACTTCAAGATTGCTACCTAGCCAATCTTTCATCACACCATCCCTAGCATGTGCCTCAACTGAGTGAAACCATGGAAGTTTCCGTGAAGCGCTCCTGTCAATGGTACACCAGCAGCCGCTACATGTTCAAGAGGGCTAGCGTGAGGTGGCTTATGTCTTGCTAGTCGATCGAACAGCTCAATATCCTTGTCAAGATCACGTACGCCATCATGCGTAAGATAGCTGACCCTGGCACACCTGGCAGCAGAAATTTTCAGCAGCGGGTTAGCCGCTACAATTTCCCATTCTCGCAGGCCACGGCCGTTTCTAGACATCACGATCGGAAACTCCTTAAGCTCTTCAACCGTGATGTAAGGAAGGTGCCAACCTCCCCACGGAATGCGTACTGGAGTACTGGCATCATAAGCAGTCTTCATAGCTACTGCCGCCGCTCGAATCTCGGGCTGAGCGTCAGGATGGCAGCGTTGTGCCCAAAATCCCTTCCAATTTGTAGCTGACACAATAATTGTGTGCGGAAGAAAGGGCTCAAGTAGACGGTTGATCACTGACTTGTGAACACCAATCTTGAAAAGTTTGTCAGCACTCTCAACCGCAGCATCCCTAGCTTGAAGCCATTCTTGCTCAGCCTGCTCTTTAACATCCTCGGGAAGTTCTGCACCGCCCTGCATACCCTTTTGCTCTTGGGGCCAGGATAGCGGGACGGCTGGATTCTCTAGAGCCTTAGCACGCATCTTAGCGAAAGGAATTGCACGCGAGCTGGCAGAATTTCTGGAGAATGCACGATGAGTATTGAACTCTGCGAGCACAAATCTATGTATCGTACACTCAATCGTTGTTAAACGATCTCCTTCCTCAGTGATAGTGTCTGCTACTACGTGAGCGTTAGGTTGAAACATGAACTGCCTCTTTCAAGTAAGTTAAAGCTCGTCTTACGAATTCTTAACAATCTTGCGCCCGCCACCCTTGGGGCCTGTGGCTGTAATCCTATGCGTGTGCTCGTACCACTGTTTACCACACCACTGATGCGAGCAAGGATGCGCCACCTTCTTAGCACAAGTTTTATGACTACACGGCCCATGCTTGTATGAAGGTCCATTGTGATCTAGAAATGGATGGTCAGAAATTGTAGTAAGCCGATCACCCTCTTCAGTGATCGTATCTGCAATCACCTTTGAGTTAGGCTGAAACATCCTGATCCTCCAATACTATGTGCGATTCTGAATAGACTTGCCAAGCCTCTAGTTCTGATTCTGACAGACTAGCAATAAAGTTTTCTTGTACTCGGCGTCGGTCTTCTCGTTTAAGCCCGCGATTAGCCTCGTAATATCGAATAGAGGTTAGCTTTCCCAGAATCTTTACGTGAAGATCAGGCGCAGTCTCCTTCGGAATATATTCCAGCAGTCGGGTTAGCTCAGAAACTGTTAAATGCATATCAACTCCAAGTAGCAATTTTCTTACCATTGTAGGTAAGCGTGATAGTTCCTTGCTTGTATGTGTTCATAGGTGCCTCAAGGCTCATCTTGTATACCTTGGTTGCGCCAGCCTTGAGATTGTCTGAAAGAGGATCTGAACCAGAAATCTGATAAAAATCTTCGTTCGTCTTGCTGTCGAAATAAATCTTAGCAGCATCACCGCTCCACGCCGAACGAGCCTTGACAGTGATATTGAAGGTAACTATCTGTGTTCCGGAGTTGGTAGTTACTGCACGTGAGTTAGCAGGATCACTGACGTAAATAGAGACATCTCCCTCGTCAACTGTGAGCCTGTAAGCCGATCCATAGCTCAAGGTCTGGTAGGCAGTCTTCTCGGGCGCAGGAGCCGTAGTTTTAGCCTTCTGAGGAGCCGCCTGAGGGGCCTTTGTAGTTGGTTGGGTATAAGGGGTTGGGTTGGAAGTGTTAGGGGCTCCTGCTGTCTCACAGCCGCCTAGAGCTAGGGCAGCAACAGCTATTAGCAGAACAGTACGCTTCATAATTTTCTCCAAAAGTAGTAGAGCAGGATCGATTGATCCTGCTCTATCATATCACTCGACTTCCCACTCTTCTATTTTCCTAGTTGCCTTGCCCCATCGAACTCTGGCATAAGATCCATGAAGCTCTGGGTAGTCACTAACATAGAAAGTCCCCCAGAGGTTAGCAGCCTCAACTCCATTCCTGCGATAGTCTCCCATTTCTGTAGAGACAGGAACTTGGAGATCCATCTTTAGTTCTCCTCGGACTCCCCACTTACTCGCAGCTTCTTGAACTTCCTTAATAAAAGCCTTCATGGAAATTTCTGCTTCGGCTCTAGCAATATCGTCCATCAGATCTCCTTGACTGTGGTCATACCTTGCCTGTTAAGTTCAAACCTGTATCTTTTATCGGCAAGATCTGAATAGGCGTCTGAGTGAGTAACCATGACAAACTGAATGCCAGCCTCATCAGCAAGCTTTCGTAGAAACTCTGCCATCCGCCCTTCATACTCCTGAGAAAGCATACCAAAAGTCTCATCCAAGAAAATTACTGACTGTTGAGACTTCTTGCTCAGCAGCATGATCACCACACGCAGCAAGAAACCTACGACCGAAGCTAAACCTCCACCGCGAGAAGACATCACATCAGTCTCAATAATTTTTCCGTCGGGAAGAGTTGAACGCACCAGGAAACTTACTTCTGGCCTAGCTCCATTCATCGACTGCTCGATGTGGAAACTAAGCTCTTCGCCAAATACTGATTGAAGACCTCGGGTTACTAGAGCCTCCACTTGAGCCTGTGCAGCCTGCTGACGCTGCTCCCCGATAGACCCTAAGACAGCCGCCGCGCGTTCGTAGGTGGCCTTCTCAGCGGTCAGAGCCTCCACCTCAGCTTCAGTCTTGATTCCGTTAGCTCTGATTACCCTCGCCTGTCCTATTTCCTGATCGACGGAAGATCTTGCTAAGCGGATTCTTGTGGAGAGACTTTCTAACGTCACGCTGCTCATCTAAATAAATTACCTCTCTAGCTACAGCAAGGGCATAGTAGAAATTTTGCGCAGTTACAACTTTAGCACCACCAAGTTGATTGATCTTTGAATCTGGATCTCTACGCTCTTCAGCTTCCCAGATCTTATAGTGCTGATCTAACATCTCAGCTTTATCCCTTAACCAATCAGCTAGGGATACCGAAACTCTCAAATTAGCAATTGCTCTTTTGCCAGGGCGCAAAGAAATATCCTGCTCCAGGATATTTGCTGCCTTGTTGAGAATCTTAGCCTGCTCACAATAATCTTTAGCGGGCTCGTTAGCTTCACTCATGACCATACCTATCTCTTAACACTGCTTGAGTATTTTCTGGTAAATCGGCCAAGGTAACCACATTAAGCGCTAAAGATATCCCCATACCTAGACCATCAATAGCTTTGACAGCTTCAGGATGGAGACCTTCCATAGTCATTACTTCAACCATCAGGCGCATCAAGTCCTGAACATTCACGTATAACTGGCCGTCAAGGTCAGCTTTTCTAAGATTAGATGACATATTTTCCCTCCCTATACAAGTTTAGCCGGTAAGTTGGATCTCTCCTAACTTACCGGCCTAGTTCTCTAGGGACTTGAATACCCTAGCCAACACTGTCTTTTGTTCTTTAAGCGCTGCAAGGACAACACGATGATGACCGTCCTCAAGATAAAAATCATTATTCCAAATAATAACATGAGGAAAAGCGTCCTTGGAATATGAAAGAGCGTTACTAAATAATGGATCTATAAATACGCCACGTTGGGTAAGTACTAAGTCTTTCAACACTACTTTTTGAATAGGAATGGCAAGCCATAGCTTTGAAGTTAGCCCAGATACAGGATAAGGACGTTCATCAATAAATCCTTTAAAAGGTAGGTAGTCGGTAGCCATGACTTTTCCAAAACCTTTCTGGCGGTGTCTACAGGATTTGAACCTGTGGAAGTTTTACCTTCTCTGGTTTAGCAAACCAGTGCAATAGACCACTCTGCCAAGACACCAAACGGGCAACTATCTGCCCTAAAACTTAGAACGTACTGTAATTACAAGATACGCTCTCTGCTGGACCATCTTTATCGAGTACCCTGCCATCAATATCGGTGATCCTGCAAGTCAAATCCTGTCCATCCTTAGTTGAGGAGGCAGTAATTTTTGTGGAGCTAGAAAGGTAGTACTTGCTGAACGGAAGCTCAACAAAACCTTCCTTCTTATCATCTTCATTAACTGAGTACATAGAAATCTGTGCTGAAATTCCTGTACCTTCAAGCTCTATGTGCATTTGAATTCTATCTACTGGCTCATTTGGTCTCTCATGTCTACTACCCACAGTCCCATACGCTATATAAATATACCCTAGCGCTAGAACAAAGAGAGTTGCCATGATCAGAACGAAATTCTTCCTCAACTTAATCCTTTCTAAATTGTGCAACAGCTGAGTTAGCAAACATCATGGCAATCTGAAGATGCTTGATAGCTTCTACTTTTTCATCACAATCAGGAAGCTTCTGCTGCCACTCATAAGCAAGATCACCAATAGTTTCTCGTACAGACTCATGACTAAGCACTTGAGCCAGACTTGTAGGACGATGGTATCTGAACTTATTAGCTACTCGCTCAAGCTCGGCAGGATCATATCGGCTTTCCATTTAGCCTCCTCAGAAAAAAACAAGGGCGATAACTACAACTACACTCAAAATAGAAATAAGAATTAGTTTCTTGTTATACTGACGCTGAGGCTTAGTTCCATGATATTGGTGCCAAGCATCCCTAGCATATTTTTGCTGTGCTTTTCTATCTAGATAGCGTCGCCACCAAGGATAATCCTTAGACATAGGCACTCCTTATTTAGTTTTTATAGAGCGGAAGAGGTAGGACTCGAACCCACACGGGTGTTACCCCCAACAGTTTTCAAGACTGCGACCCATAGACCGACTTGGCTTACTCTTCCAGCGCTGTTTTTGATATACGGAATGGAACAGCAAAACCATCCCTGAGTACTACGATCTTCCGCTAGTCCCTCTACGCCTGCCTAGTAGACGCCTGCGCTCAACCTCACCAGCAGTAGCCGAATAAAGATAGTCAGGATACTTGCGCTGAACCCTAGAAACTCTCGTCTCTGGAGTAGGGTTACTGGCAAAAGCCCTCTTTATTGCTCTGATAACCCAGCTAGGACGTTTGTCTGCCATCATCGCACCGCCGCGTAAATAATTCCTGCAACGCCAAGAACGGCGATAAGCAGAAGTCCAATAAGGATCGCCCCAATTAGACCATACACGTTCATACTACGCTTAGCCATAATTTCTCCTAGTTAAGAAAGATCGAGAGAATGTTCATCACAATTACCAGCAAAATCAAAGTACCATACACTACTCCGACTGCGATAAATAAATGCTTTAGTTTAAAATTACGATCTCTTGACATCTATTCCTCCATTTGCTGTCGCGGACCCTCTACATAATAGAAAGGAATAAAATACTTTGTCAAGGGTTCGTCGGTAGTTTGATTTTATCGATTGAACTCATCAAGACTGGAGGTTTCGCACCAAAGAGTGCCTGAAGGAAGCCAACTTTGGTACCAGGTTTTAACTAATGTAGATTTATAATTTTCAATATCTTTCACGTACTCCATGTCAGATTTGAACTGACTCTCACGAATTTATAAGATTCGCCCGTTTACCAGAGATCGGCTATGGAGCATAGCCCCCGTTTGCGCTGGATATCACAAGCGACTTATAACCCGCACGGAGACAAACACGGGATTTAGAGTGTGAAGAGAATTGAACTCTTCCAGCGGACTTGCGCAAGTCCTTTTTTCCACCAAGATTTTATTATGCGGAGTCGAACCGCACTCCCGTCCAGGAAAATGTTGGAATCGAACCAACGACTGCCATTTACACCCTTAACGTCCTCGCACTAGGATTTGAACCTAGGACCTCTCGTTTATCAGACGAGTGCTCTAAACCTGACCGAGCTATACGAGGTTGAAATTTAATACGTCTGACAAGGAGGAATCGAACCCCCGCCCTCTTGAAGAAACACACCTCAAGCGCTCTCACCGCTAGAGCTATTGTCAGCCAGAGAAGGCCGCTGAATCTCCGTCTCCCACCAATTAGCTAGCTTCGGTCAGTAAGTCAGTAACCCCTACTGTGGACCTAATGCTACCTAATGGATGTTTATTCACGTGTACCAGGAGGGAGTCGAACCCCCGAACCCGAAGGAATGGTTTTACAGACCACCGCAACTAACCGACAGTTGCCTCTGATACATGAAGGATCTTTTTAGTTATTTAGCTGGCAGCCAATCCTTCAACCTCTGCCGCGCCTCTTACGCTTTAAATATTACTACCTGCTTGGTGTGTTGTCAAGTCCTAGGTTGTGGCAGCTACGTAAATCGAGTAGACAATATAGCCTACCAGCAGCAGTAGGAACAACACAACGCCAATTTCTAGCAAGTTGGTGATGAATTTTCTCATACTATCACCCAAACATTATAACTGCAAGGATGATTGCTAGGACTATAAACCCACCAAGAATAACAGATGCCTTGGTATACGGGGAAGAGCCTTTCTGTCTGTGTCTAGCCATAAGTTTAACTCCCTCTGTATTATGTGGTCTAAGCCTAGCACTTGATTACTAGGCTGTCAACCTCTCACCAGAAGTCGCCTGAGCTAATATCCAGGCCACAACATATAACGATAATCAAAAAAACCACTACTACCGCTACCACAATAGCGGGGAAAGAGATCTTTACTTTAGTCTTCAAGTTTTCCTCCTATAAGCTGTAACCTGTAAGACTTCCTAGAAGCATTTGCTGGACAACGCCGACCAGCCCTGCCTCTTCATTTTGGAGAAGAATAGGACTCTTACGACTCTTAACATCTTCTCCGAGCATGAACTTACAGGTATCTACTTCATTCACTGCTAACAATTCTAGCAGATACCCATGGTGAACTGTCAAGGTGCGACTTTTGCCCTTCCAGCCCGCCTCTATGATTTCCTTAGACTTGTTGCCTAGTTGGTCACGGGTAGAAACCTCTATCGAGTCCTTAGACAGCTTGAGAGCGATAGCGCTAGTGTCCTCATCTGCGCACAGCCTCACATGCTTGATGGCTGCGATCAGCTTAGACCTGCTAACAGTAAGTTCCAGATCGTTAGCAAGTGCGGGCCTCAAAAAAAGCTGCTCAGCGTGAGGAAATTTCGCCTTAGCTTTTTCCACCAGCAGCAAAGTCTTGTCAACCTTGAACACCAGTTCATTTTCTGTCTCAGCTACTACAAGATCGTCTGAGACAGAGGCACCTACAATCTTGGAAATCAAATCAATGGAGCCCCCAGGAATCTGCATAGCCGGAGCCTTAACTACCGCCTGCTGAAACCTAGCTCCATCACAAGCTGTCATCTTGTTCTGACTAAGATTGATCATCTTTAGTCCCGGTCGAGCACTGTCCTTGGCCACGGCATACTTAACAGAGTAAAGACCATTCAAGAAATTTTTGCGATCGATAACTACCGGCTTTGTTCCAACAAGGCTAGGAGTTTGAGGAAACTTTAAACCCTGCATACTTCTCAGCTCCCAAGAAGCTCCGCCGATCACAACAATGATAGAACTTCCCGTAACTTCAATGTCTACCTTGGCCTCAGGCACGCTGCGCAGGATCTCTAGGATAATTTTTGCAGGAATCATCATGGTTCCATTAGCAAGAGGCTCAAACATTTTGGTCGAAACGATCATTGTGTGATTGCCGTCCGTACCAGTGATTTTCAGTGTTTCACCAACTTCAATCTTGAAATTAAGGATCACTGAACTATCAGACTTAACGGGAATTACCGCAGAAACTTTATCCAGCAAGGCTAAAAGTACCTGCTTGTTTGCAGTAAATCTAACTGAGTCAAAGTCCTGCTTCTGCTCTGGCTCGTAGGCTACTGCTGTCTTATTGGACTCCAGATACGCAAGAACATCTGTCATGGCCTACCCTCAAACATATCTAGCAGTTCTTGTATTTGAACAGTCTTGTCAGCTAACCTTACTTCCATTTCAGCTAGCAAGGCTAAAGCTTCTTCCTTAGTTGTAACTTTGTACTGAGTCTTTAAAATTTCTTTTGCATTAGCTACATCAGCCCTAGCAACCTCAGCCTTATGTTCAGCCATAAGCTTAGCCTTAGCTGCTGCCTGCTCTCTGGCCTTCAAGGCTTGAATTTCCTGATTAATGTCTGACATTATTTTCTCCTCAAATAAGGCCGGGCATCCCCAGGCCCACAAGGTTAGGCTTCTTATACTTTTCACAAGCATGCTTTACCTGGCACCAACTACAACCAGCTACGTCATCTTTTGGGCTATGATCTTCCGTCCAAACCGCACGAAGCATGGTCATAATACGAGCTAGCATTGCTCGCCTGTCGTCATTAGTGAAGTTGAACTCTAAGACTTGCTGATCACACATAGGCTGAATAAGTCCAGACTTCACTGGTGATTCACCCATCATAGCGTAGACAGCTAGGTCGTAAAAAACCAGTTGCCCTAGAGTCTTCTTCCAATAGTTGTTATCTGCTGTAGCCTTAAGATCCCAGACGTTGTAATGGCTGTTTTCTCGTACTAGCAGGTCGAATTCTCCAGTAAGGAAAATTTCTGTTGGCTCGTTATTGATTCCTGGCAACGTCATGGGAATCTTGAAGCGCTTAGCTGGCTCGTAGTCAAAGGGCACTACTAGTCTGAATAGAATTGGCTCCAATTTTTTTGTCAGAGTTATGCAGAACTCTCGAAGATCTGCCTTATCAGTCTTGTGCTTCCACTTAACAATTCCGTCACCAGTCTCCAGCGCCTCACGCTCGCAGCTCTCCATGTAGTCATCAACCATCTGAGGCATGATGCCAGGCTGAGGATCATCTAACCAATTACGCATGATACGGTCAACAACAGTTCCATGAAAAAAGTTTCTACTGTCTTTAACAGGACTAGATTTGCGTTGACTAATCAACCAGCCCTTTTGCTTACACATTTCCCAATTTTGAAGGCTGCTCCACGATACTCTAAACGGCTCCATAGTCTTTAATTCACTCATAAAAAATCATCCTAGCTTCTCTAGTTGGCTTACCTATATTACCAGGCGAGCGAACCTCGGGAGAAGCTAGGATGATTTTAACCAGAATACGGTTTGCCTAATTTAGAGAGTGCTGCTAAGAGCTTTTTTTGTGAGTCTCCGCCCATTTTAAACTCTATGTGAGAGTGAGTTTCTGCTTGTGACCACTGTTTTTCCTCGTCAGTCATTTGTCCGGGAATTTTTCCTTTGCTGTTATAGATGAATGACTTTTCGCCAGGGATCTTTTTCAGCGGAATAGCTTGATCTTCTTGCCATGCCACCTCTTCCCAATCATCTTCAAACACTAGCTCTATTAGATACCTATCAAAAGCTTTATTAAGGATGTAGTAGCTCCAAGCTTTAGTACCATAATAGATCTTAGTTGAACCTTTAGGAAAACTGAACTCGTCAGTCTTAATGAAGCCCTTTGTTCTCGTAAAACTCGCTGTAAAAGTCTTCCCGACCCCCGGCCTTAGTATCTGTATATCCGAGTCTCTAACTAACCTAACTTTGTGTACCATGTCGCTCCCCTCTCTAGCTACAGAGTACTACAAACAGCTTCAGATAACAAGGACTCAACTAGCGCCTCCAAGTCCTTCCCTAATCCTAGTGTTTTTACATGATCCATAACAGCTTCTAAGCTAGTAATTTCTACGGTCGTTTGTCCAATCGAAGCAAGGAACGAATCAAGCTCTGCTTGTACGGTCTTGACTTCACCAATTTCTTGAAGACGAAAAACCTGTGTTGCTGGCTTAGCATCCAATGGTATGAACTCAAATTCACCAGTAGTGGAGTCCCATAATGTAACTCCAACTTGCCGAGTAAGATGGGATTCTGTAAGACTTCCTCGGGAGAGTGCACCATTATTGCAGAATCGTACTCCGCCAACATTATATGTTCCATGCGGATCGTGGATATGCCCATAATACACAGAACCATGTCGACCCATGTGTAGCGCAAATTTCTCGGGATAGTAGACCTCTGCATTTTCATACTTCGGCTCCTTGCCAGGAGGATAGAAGGGTGCGTGCGTGATAACTAGCGCAGGAACACTACCATCATACAAGTCTTGCCATTGTGCCAGAGCTTTAGAGACCTCTGCTTCTTGTACGCTCTCGTCAGGATTATCCCAGTCCTGTAACCAGGGTACGCCATAGATAGGTAAGCCTTCTGCCCAGCCCTGAAGCATTCTAACGGACTTTGAACGGATGACTGCCCCTAGTGGTTGGCCCTCGTGTAGTGAGGCTAGACGATCGTTTGACAGATCATGGTTACCAGGTACTACCCACACAGGACAGGGAGCGTTAGAAGCCCAGTCAATCGAACGAATAACTAATTTATAAGAATTTCTGCTAGGCATCTTGATATGAAACCAGTCGCCAGCCTGAATAATCCCCTCACAGTTATTCTTCTTAGCAACAGCACTGGCTTGATCAAGTAAATCAAATAGATCTTCAAGATACTCGTCAGTGCAGGACGATGGAGGACGATCAGCAAGGTGAACATCTCCAATAAGCAAAAATTTCACTTGTGCTCCTGATAAGTAGCTGGCAGGTTTTCTAATTGAGGATCATTAGACCATAAATTTGCATTAACGCCTTGCATTAATCCTATCCAAATAAAAAGGAAGGCAAGTAGACCAAGTAACAGCCTTGGTCCAACTTTAGGATCTTTAATAAATTCAATAAATAAACGTAACCAACTCATAGTTCCTCCAAAATGAAAGTAGGGAGAGCCTTTTGACTCTCCCTACTAGCTTAACATCTTCTAGCCGTCAACGAACTCTGTCAAGTCCGTGATCAGGTTACGAGCCTCGGTGCGCGAGATTGGAAGGTTACTGATCATCGAGTTGCCCAAGCTAGCACACTGTGCGTGAATTCTGATGATCTCGGAAGTCTCATATTGCTGCTTAACATTAGCAAGCAGAGCATGTGCAGAATCCCAATTCAGTAGGACAGTAGTGCTGCCAGCCTCAAGAAGAAATACTTGCTGAGTACGAAGCTTAAGAGTAGTTGACATTAGACGTAGCTCCACTTCTTACGATCGAATCCTGCGGCGATAAGAAAATCTGCAATCTCAAGTGCCCGACTGGAAGGCATCTCACGCCAACCATAGGTTACAAAAACTTTCTCGATGGGAGCATCAGCAACTTCTCGAAGCTCTCGGGCAGAAGTAATTACATAATAATCCTCTCCTGCCTTCCAACCCTGGTCGTTTGCCCACGCATTTACACTGGCATAAGTCCCCACGACAAGAACTCGGACATCTGACATTGCGGCTCCTCTGGATTTAGGAAACTAAAAACTGGAGCTGAAAAATCCTTGAAGGATACAGTTGGCCTGGCTACCCAAGTCATACGTTCCGCCAAAGCTACTTCCTGCTCACCTGTCTGCTTATGAGTGTACTCGACATCCTCACTATAAGCAACCTTCCCGCTGATCGCTCCCAAAGTCTCACGATCAGAATAGTCGTCTTCCCAGCTCAAGCCCGCCTCTTTCAACATCCTACGCTTGTCTGAGAAAGTTTTACCTAACAATTCCTTGTGACTATAAACAGAGTTGGCTGCTAGAAAGATTGCATTACGAAGAGCATCCATTTGTCTCCACAGCAAATAATTTCTTACTTCCATGGTTGAAGGAACGGTAAAAACTCTAGCATCGAAAACTGAAATCTCTGAGTCTGCACGAAGCCTGTTCCAGTAAGCTCCTGCATAACTTGCAGCCACTGAAACAATTTTCTGAGTCTTTCCAGCAAACCAGTGCTGGTGAGTTGGTCTAGATAGATCATGCATGATAATAGAAATTTCATCTGACTGCGTATAACCAAACACTGCTCCGCTGATGTTACTACAAAGATAGTTCATCAGTAGATCCATATCTAGCATAAGCTGTCTATCAAATGGCTTATCAAGGTTCCTGGTGTACGTATGGAAAGCCTTCCCATCGAGCCGTAGAACAGCCCAGGAGTTACTAGGTAGGATTGCGCCAGTTGCAGCCTCGTAGGACTTCATACGTACAGCTAGCGGGCTAGGAATAGTCATCAGGCATCCCTCAGAGCGTTACGAATAAGAATAATCGGATCAATGTTACGAGGAGTTTCGACCTTCTCCGGATTAAAAATTTCATCCTCCAGCATAGGATGCTGCTGGATTTTCTGCCAGACCTTGAAGCTCCACATAAGCCAATCCTCCAAGTCCTTAGCCTTATTTCCATCGAGAACCATAGTTACCGTAGTAACTACGGACTTTTCTACCATCACTGAGCCCATAACTTTTTCCTTTTCCAACTCTTCACAATACTCACACGGATAAGCCTGCTTAACATCCCCCAACTTTACTGGACAATCCTTGTGCCCGTACTTGCACCCATGATCTTTACAGCAGTGCGTCCTACAAGCATAATGCTTGCTTCTCTGCACCGTTGCTTCAATTGCAGCGTCAGGCCACATGACGGAACTCCTCTCAACGTAAAACTCCCGTGCTTTCTACTGTACTAGCAGAAAGCACGGGAGTCAAGTAAAACGTTAGGATCAGGTGAAGGCTACTGCCACGATGCCCACGATAAGTAGGCAGACCAGCGCGCCCTTAAGGAACTGAGAGCGTCGCAGCCAGTAGGCCACAAAAGCAGCCAGGAACAGGATAACGATAATCTTCATCGTGTCGGGTGACATGTGAGTGATCCAGTGAGAAAACTTCTCCGCCCAACCCAGACCATCGCTAGATGATGGAGCATGAATGTCAGGCTTCGGAATGTCAACAGTGTAGAAGCTCAAGGTATTACCTCCCAAATTTTTGTATCTTCGTAGCTACCATCATAGCGCATGTTGCTGAAATTTACAACATACTCATTAGGTATGATCCAGTTTGGAAAGATATGTTCTACAGAGGCATAGACATTTTCAGAGACACGAACTACTAGGCCCGGCTCAAGATCAAAAGTATTCACCTCAGTAAAATTTGCCATAATCAGCGCCTCGGAAGGTGAGGAGCTGTCCAGGTCTTGGACACTCCTGCGCACTTCAGGCCGTTACGGTCTCGCCAGCCTCTACGTGGGATGAAAAACACCTCAGTGTTGCAGGTCGTGCAGCGAGTGGTGGTCGGGAGCTTGATCAGTGTAGTCTGCATTGCTTCCTCCTCGTTGTTGGCGATGAGTAAAGCTTACACTAGCTCACTCCGGAGTGTCAAGCTCTTCTTCGATACCGACTGTACGTCTCAGTTCATCTACGAAGGGCTGTAGACGTTCATCCTCCTGGTCAGAATTTTCCATAAAGTGCGCCAAAGCATCAGCTAGAGCATTTAATTTCAATCTAGTAGCTTCGTCAACACCAGCACTCTTAGCTGCTTGGTAAGAGGAGATGTGTCCTACAAAGTTGGCGTAGATAGAGACCATGACAACAAACGTAATAGAATTTTTCCATAGAGTTACCCCTGGAATGACAAGTAAGGCCCACAAGCCCGAAAGAGCTAGGTGGACCTTAATTGCTGTCATATGTCTAGCATAAAAGAGTCTCATACACTACCTATCGGTAGCGAGGGTAGTTCCTGTTAGGTAAGCCTGACCTGCGCTGAAGCTTTCTTTCTGAATTGTAGTGTCTGAGCATGACCTTCTCATAAAATTCATAGAACGATCCTACTCGTCTACGGTACTCGCCTGGCCCGTTTTGATTATAGGGACGATCAACTAAGTAAGCTTCTACTCCTACTGCCTCTAGAGCATCATAGTTTTTGAGGTTATCTTCAAGAAAAATATCTGTGGGAACTGAAGTCTTATCCTTGGTAAATGTCAAGCTATCATATTCTATGCCGACAGACTCAAAAAAGTGCTTCGTAGCTTCCTCTGAAGATAACTGTTTTCCAGAGAACCTGTTAGTTACGATATGAATCGTATTCCCAGCCGCTCTCATATGACGAATGTAGTCAGGAATATTGTCGTCGTATAGCTCTCCTTGCCAGAACAGCTTTTTGCTGTCTACCAGATCGTCCATATGACTGCAAAACTCTTCAGCGGTATATCCGTACTTAGTGAAGTAGTCCCATACCTCAGGGTGGCTCTCAACCTCTACTTCGTGTCCTAGGCTAGCTAGGTGCTCGTTATACACACTGAAAAATTTATACAGCACTCCGTCAGAATCTAGCCCTACTCTCAAGATTTCTCCTTAATCAATGACTGGCTTTCCTTCAAGGAATCGCTGAACGTCTGAGGTGTAATAAACCCAGCCATGCGGCCCGCATCCTGATGGCTCGTAGGTCGAGGCTTCATGGTCATATTGGTAGCCGTTGCACTCGGTGAAAGTTTGACCGCGCATCCAACAGAAAAACTCTTTCTTCAACTCAGGACTAAAAATATCTCCGAGTTGACTGTAGGGGTAGCCAAGCTTACAAATTGGTGCCTGCATACTTCCTCCAAAGTAAAACGCCCTTACCGATAAGTCAAAGACTATCAGGAAGGGCGCTACATGTCAAACTGGAAAGGGTGACTGACGAGATTTGAACTCGCGGTCTCTAGGGTCACAACCTAGCGCTTTAACCAGACTAAGCTACAGCCACCATTCGGAAATTCCTCGGTGCCAGTTCACCATAGGAGAAATTTCCTTTGTCTCTGGTCTTCTACTAGAGGATGTGAAACCTCCAACCAGCTACGCTGCCCGACTAGGACTCGAACCTAGAAACACCGGAGTCAAAGGCCGGGGACTTTGCCAATTCGTCTACCGGGCATAGTGTCCGACCATCGAAATAATCCAGTATCAAGCTAGCCTCACTTGACTTAAATCATTCGGAGGGGGCATGTCGTCTCGCACCTATTCCCTCATTTTATATGAAATTAGCTGTGCGCTAAGCACATTTAAGAGATTGCCTTTCCCACTACTTTCAAGCTCTCCGACCTGGACTCGAACCAAGATTAAGGGATTCAGAGTCCCTTGTGCTACCCATTACACTATCGGAGAATAAAGACTTTAAGGCTTTCATCTGTGCGGTGGCTGCTGTGCGAAGCTTTGGACACTTCGTTACCAGAATGACGTTTAATGAAGGGCTGCTATCCTTCAGAAAACCAGCCTAATGCGAGCAGTTGACGGCTACCCATGTGCTAATCGCCTTGTAGTCCTAGCTGCTATCCAGTGACTCCATCTAAATGAGAATGAGTTTGCTAGCAGGCTAAATAATAAGCGCCTTGTAAGCCCACCGAAGGGTAGCTAATCCTCCTGTACTTACATCCCCTCTTATTATTATCGCGTCGGGTATGAAGGACTCGAACCTTCCGCCTCCGGACTCCAAGACCGGCCGTCTTCCCCATGACCTAATACCCGGTAAACCTTATAAGTACGTCGGGATGACAGGATTTGAACCTGCGACATCTTGCTCCCAAAGCAAGCGCGCTACCAAACTGCGCCACATCCCGATTGTAAGCAATCAGTAGGACTCGAACCTACAACCCCCGGCTTACCATGCCCGGCGCTCTGCCTTTGAGGCGTACAACTGCTTACATGCTTAATACTACTCTTACTCTGTACCTTCTGTCAACTCTTCATCCGTAAGAAGCTTTGGACTCAGAATGTTTGTGTACTCATGCCAAGCCTGCGAGATAGCAAAATATGTTAGCAGGATGTCAATAACTATCCAAAATTCTCGGGTCAGAACAAAATATCTAGTTGGAGGAAAAAACACATCCCACACTAACGAAAGTGTCCAACACACAGTCCAGAAGATATTCCACTTGATAGCTCTACGCTGTTTCGGAGAAATAAACTTCCATTGAATCTTAGCCCGAGCTAGATTCCATTCGACTGCGGTCTTTACCATGGCAGGCAGACTCCCTTAGTAGTGCAAGTGAGTAGACCCATGTGAGTATAGTAGTTCAAGCAAGAAAACACTAGGAAGAAAACTCCAACTGTATTCCAACCATATCTAACTAACTTAATAAGTGTTCCATCGGTTACTGTAAAAGGAAGAGCCAGACAAGATAGTGCTGCAATTAGGTAGATAATTCCAAAGGTTGTATTTTCCCAGCCATGGAACTGTCCAGAAATTGGCTCCATCGAAGGAGCGTCACCAACTACATTAAATCTGAAAATTGCTGCGGAGCAAGATAACAACATTAGACCAACTGCTGCGACTATCCAAATGAAAACTCTACCATTGATTTTAATCCTTCTAGTGGAATTTACTACTAGGAAGGTACCACCAGTGATTGCTAACATCCCAAGAATCAAACTTGGTTCCGCAAAAAGAATGTTGATCGGTAGATTTACCTTAAGGGGCCAAGTTGTTGCCATAAGAAAAGATAACACCGTTAGTGGCACTCCAGCAACAAGTAGTCCGTATCCATGAACTGTAGAAGAAAGCCTTTCAAAAGATCCTTGCGAAAGCTTTAGAATGTTTGATGTGATTAGTAGCACAAGCGCTGCGCAAAATCCCATCATGGTATTGTAAAGAATCATAGTTTTCTGCTCTCTTTCAATTTTACTAACGTGGTGAGTACAGGAATCGAACCTGTGAACCTCTCGGGTTTCAACCGAGCGCTCTGACCAGTCTGAGCTAACTCACCATTACTGGTAGTTGTAGCGGTCCGCCTTCCTATCTACCAGTATCCCTTAACTCAAGTCGATAAGCGGACATGTGAACTTGAGCTTACAGCGTAGAGCTAGAGGGAATTGAACCCTCACTACGAGATTGAAAGCCTCGCGTCCTAGCCATTAAACGATAGCTCCAAGGCTGTGCGGAAACTTACCCGCACATTTTTATTACTAGCAGAAAGCTAGAAAGATAGTCACAGCAACAAAAACAATAAATATTACTGTAAACCAATTGAAAGGAGATGGGTACTCGCCGTCCCTTTTTTTCTTCTCTTCTTCCCACTCGTTACTCATCAGAATAGCCCTAGAAATCTAGCACCGTGCTCATGCATCTGCCAGAAAAACCAGGCTGCAAAGAGCATCCAAAGTACAAAAAGAACGGTGCCCAGCTTAGTTCCACCCTTTTTTGCTTCTCGCGCCATATTTCCTCCTAAGATAGATTCCTGAAAGTATTCTTACCTCAGCCAGGAAAACCGGGCTGCGACATCATCGCAACGACGAAGAGGACGAGCATGATGATAAAGATTGCAAACAGTACATTCTTCATTTTGTTCTCCTTGGATCGATGTGTGTTTTGCTTATGTAATAACTCTAGCATAGCCTAATTCATGATCGCAAGTCCTGATTTTGAGTATAAAAAAGCGCAGTATTGGCACGGCACTGCGCAGCCGCTCAGGAATCTAAAAATAGGGAGGAGTACCTATTCTTAAACTTTACCGTACTCCATGAGGGATTTGAACCCTCGATCTCCTGATTGAGAATCAGACGTGTTCGGCCACTACACTAATGGAGCATAAATTTATTGCGTGCTGGTAACGAGACTCGAACTCGTACGTCACTAGGACGGGAGATTTTAAGGCTCCTGTGTCTGCCATTCCACCATACCAGCTTGTCGACGGTTTTCCAGAGCGACCATAGAGGCGTACCTCACAGGTTGCAGCTACATTATGCTCTGAGGGAACCGTCGTGAAACCCAGGTAAGTAAATTGTATTAAATATCCATAGCGTACTCATGTTCGCACTCGTCACATAACCACATCGGAGTGCTATCTCCATGGATCTCTTCCTCGAAAGGATCTGATCTCCACTCGATCATGTTACCTTCTGTGAAGTCATTCCAGCCCTTACGAACCGGATAAATTTTATCACAGAAGCCAGCACACTTACGGTGTAGATATTTCATTTTTCCTCCTCAGATTAGAGACAATCTGAGTCAACAACTTGAGAAGGAAAAGTTGGTCTGAAGGTATGGACATAACCCCATACGTTTCCGCCCCCAACGGGCGGCGGTAATTGTATCTCTAGCCTACTTCAGAGTGCTCCTAACAGGACTCGAACCTGCACGCCTCTCGGCATGGCGTTCTAAGCGCCACGTGTATGCCAATTTCACCACAGGAGCTTGGTAGGAGAGGTCTTTCAACCTCTCGCTACAACTATCTTACACTATTACTGCCTAACTTAGCAACTACCAGGACCACCATAGCGGATTGTGCGAGTGCTTTGAACAGGCGGAGTAGCCGTACTGTTCTGACGGAATCCCTGATACCAAGTTGGCTGAGTAGCAAAAGCATTCAGCACAACATTAGTTGATGGCTGCCCCGAATACGTAACGTTCGATAGACGCGCGCCAGCAGTAGGAGTAGCCATTACAGGTGTAGGACCAAGACCCATATCAGCACAGGTAGCTGGTGTTCCAGCGGCAACCTCACCAAAGGTCTGGAAAAAGTCTACCTGCTTGAACGTAGTTACACTAGGAGTAGCACCTGTCCAGATAGTATCTGGAAAATTACCAATCCAGTCAGCTGTGCCATCGTTTGGACCAAAACCAATCCACCAAGCTGTAGCAGTGCGCTCAATCTGGAAGACCATCTCAGTGTTAGCGTTGGCATAAGCAGTAAGATCAGCGCCAGCGTTGAACGTAGTATTGGCAGCGTTATCAACCCAACCACAACCATTGTAGCATGTTTCCTGACCATTTACCCAATGATAAACAAAAAGACGAACTTTGTTGTCACCATTAGTTGACTGATCACGGGTTACACCAACCTCAACAGCTTGCTGCTCGTCTGCTGACTGCACAGCATCTTCGTTAAGAGTATGATAATCCCAAGTTGGATTGATATACGGTGTACTTACTGTGTTCAGTGAGGACACTCCTGTGGGAGGAGTAGTTGGCCTCTGCTTTCCACCAGCGTAAATATAACTTACTGCCCCAGGAGTCCTCTTTGCACGTAAATGTGAAGGTGGCACAGGAGGTCTTCCCTTTGCCCCAGACCCTGTAGTTTTTGCAAATGCGGCGCTAGGATCTCCACTGATGACCTTTCCGGCCTTAGCTGGATCTCCCTTTGGGATAGGGATAGAAATCCCGACCCTAGTAGTGTCACTAGCCGCTGCTTGAGCTGCTGTGGGTACTGCCTGTGCCGGGGATACCCCGATAGTAAGCGAAGCTAGCAAAGTAAGTCCTGCTAGTGCTCCCATAAAACGATTTTTCATATCGTTCCCTTTCGACGCCGTTGTTGGCGTGCCGATGACAGGAGTCGAACCTGCACTTCCTTTCGGAAACAACGTTCTTAGCGTTGCGTGTCTACCATTTCACCACATCGGCGTTTCCCGGTTAACTTTGACCTTAATCCAGCACCGGACCGACTGGGATCAACTATTTTACTAACTATGAAATAAAAGTTGAGGCTCAGTATGCATCTTTACCTCACTACGCCTGTCAGTACTCTTGCAGATCTCGTAGACTTTTAAAACAAAATTAGCGCCGAGAAAGAGGGTTGCAACTTCCCTAGCCTGCATTGCACAGCATAGAGACCTTTTTCTCTGAAAAAAAGCCAGTGCTCAGCCCTAACCTGTTAGATACACTCTTTTCTTGTTGCGGAGGGAGGATTTGAACCTCCGATTTCCAGCTCATGACGCTGGCGAGAACGACCGAACTTCTCTACCCCGCTAAGACCTTTAATACTATCGGACTAACCTTACTCTGTCAACTGCTTCAGACGCTCTACCTCAGCTAGAAGAACTCTAACATGATAGACAGCAGTATTTTTGTCAAGCTTGTCTGTCTGTGAGTAGTAAGCGTATTTTTGACTGATTTTTTCTAGCTCTTCATTAGTCACGTCCTGATGAGTGGAATCGAACCACCTCATGCCGGGATATGAATCCGGGGCTCTACCAGTGAGCTACATCAGGTAAAAGAGAGATAAACCACCAACCTAACATCTCTCTCAATGTCTGCTCCGCGCTAGATATCAGCTTAGCAGACGTTCCCTCATATTACTACTCTCCTAAGTTTTTCTTAGGCATCTGCGTCAAGTATAACGCGGTTTGAGCGGGACCGCAAACCCGACCTGAGCTTCACCCTAGGCAAGTGCTTGACAAATTTCCAGGTCTCTTCGCCAAGACAGTAACTTTTTCACCTTCGTTACGTGGACTATACGGGACTCGAACCCGTGAACCTCCTGCAAAATCAGGTGTTGTTCGCCGACCTTCTCAACTTTATTGCCCGTGGAGCTGTAGGGAGTCGAACCCTAGTCCTTCACCGTTCCGACGTGCGGCTTTCTAGTGAAGTCGAATACCGTCCAGCCCCTCAGCTACAGCAGGAACCTTATTCCCTACGGTACTGTAGCACTACCGATCCACCCGATGCTAGCTGCCCTGCCCTTAGGCTCTGGTGGATAGGGCACTAAAACCTAGATAGTCTCGGAAGACATCTAGGAACTAGTGTGAATGAGAAAACAGGCCCTACCTGCATTTAATCCTAAGTTTTGGAGGCTTAGACTTCCTCGCTCACAAGAACTACTTTACACTAACTGCCTAGCTCTGTCAAGCTACCGAAAGCTTAGTAGAAGCTAGGGCAGACTTCACGGCAGCAAGAACATCTTCCTTAGAAGCTGCCTTGTCTACTGGAAGCTTAGCTACTACCGCAGAAGCTAGCGCGCTAACAAATGCTGGGTTATTAGCGATTGCTGCTCCCAATGCTACCTCATCAACATCTACGCCACTAAGTGCAGCTACGGCTGTCTTGAGAGTAGCAACGTCGGTTGCTAGCGCACTCAAGGCTGCTGGTAGTGCATTAAGACGATAGCTGATCAAGGTCTTAGCCTGCCACTCAGGATTAGCTGGATCTCCTGAAGGCATGTAGTCAATATCCCATACTGCCTTTGCAATGTCCTGTGCTGATGGCATATCCTCATCTCCCAAATACTCTTCTAGCGTCTGACCCTTTAGAACTGACAGAATGGCATCCATTGCTTTTCTATCATTTACGTACCTTCTACGAACTTCTAGGTGTACGTGCCATTTATGGTCATCGCTAGCTGTGCCTACTGTTCCAGTAACTACGTCGTAGCGCCCCGGACTTCCATTTCCGTCCCAGCCATTCCAAGCGTTAATGTACTTCATACGCTCATCTGTGGCTCTGTTCTGCCAAGCTGCTTTCAATCTTGCGTGACACTTTTTCATGTCCGTCAAGTTAAGCGTCATATCTACGGCCGAGGCCATATTTCTAGGCCAGTCACCAGGAGGAGCCTTGTCATCTTTTCTGGTTACTGAGTAGTTATCAGAAGGCTGATCCTGAATTGAGATATGATAGCCGCCTCTAGCGGCATGAGCTGCGTCTCCTACGATTCCAGAGATCGCGGCAGAGGGATAAAGTTTCTCCCATTCATTTGACAGATAAACTAATTGTGCTGGTGCTGCTGTTGACATCAGTAATCCTCCCCCGCTCTAGGATGCGAACGCACTTCATAGTTGTTCTCTTCCATGGCACGACGGATGTTGTACTGCTCTTCCTGACTCCACTGAAGTACCTGAGGCTCAGAACCTCTTACTGAGAAATTTTTCTTCTCAAGATCCCAATCGTAGATCCACATCTGTCCTCTTGGCCTGTCAATAATGACAATGCCCTTTGGGTAGTCAGTAGTTAAAACTTCTCCTGCCATCGGTCCACCTACGGCTAGGCCGGTGTAGAGACTCTTGGATGGAAAAACGGTCATAACTATCACCCAATCTTGGTTAATTTCTACGCTATTTATTACTAGACGATAGACACAAAAAAAGCGCAGGACTCCAACCATAAATACAATCGGGTCCTGCGCTTGCCATGTTCTTAGTCTTCGTCAGTACTTCCCTCGTCCTTGAAAGTTATGAGCATCCACTCGTGCTCTAACCCCTCTACTGCCTCAGGCTCTTCATACTGAGCCCTGAATGAGTAGCCCGCAGCCTCAGCCATACGAATAACCATCTCAGTGTTAGAGACATAGACAGGAACTTCAAACTCATGAACTCCTCCATGAAGGAGCTGCCAAATCATTCCTACCTGTACGCCCCTAGCAAACTCTGGACTATCCGTGTCGTACTGAAGCATCATGTACGGCTGATCACCAGTATCATCCCAAATACCTCCACTCGGAGCTTCTTGGGAGTTATTTCCAGGCTCAAGAAAATTTTCATCTAGCATTAGCATCCTTAAATGGTATTGGCAGTGACTCCCATACGAAGTAAATGGTATCTCCAGAATCAAGAACTCTTACCATCTCTTTAGAGAGACTGAAATTACTAGCAAAGGCAGTCTCCTCAGCTTTACGTTGAATAGTTTCCTTGGATAGGCCCGTAGCTAGAACTAATGGCAGGGACATACGAAGTGTTGGGGTACCCCCAAACTCTGAGGCTGGAAGCCACTTAAATACAATTTTATGCCCGTGTTCTTCCAACAGCTTTTCATCCCTCAAAGCTATTTCATTCATTGAACTGGAAGCATCTTTATCAGTAGCAGAGTAGTCACGCATAATTTTTCCTGCGCCAACATAGACTGACACTGGAGCGGTAATTAGTCCACCAGTTGCATACTTAGTCTGCTCGGCCTTCTGCTGCTCAGAAACTTCTCTTCCTAGAGCACCGTAGCCAGAAATATCAATCCAGCTATCTGCCTTGTCAGGAGTCTGAACGAGACGGCTAAGTTTAGTAACTATTTGTATAACTGGTAAATCGTGAGGAGTAAGTAAACGTCCACCAGGACCGCGATATCCAAGCGCGTTAAGTGCCTCAACAACTTTCGTAAAATTATCAATTGGTTCGCCGTACTCTGTGTTTCTATCATTAGACACTAGGCGCTTGGCCTCGTCCAAGGCTTGATCTCTTAGGCTGTCAGTCAATTTTAACTCCTCGAAATAGTCTGATTACATGTTGGGCATTTTCCTAGCTCTTGAAGCCTAGTATGCAACTGATCGTGACTTTCTTTTTCTAGCAAACTAGCCTGCTCTAGCGCTTCGTTAGCCTCCTTCTCCGCTTTCAACGCCTTTGCCCAAGCAACTACTGAATTCTTAAACTTCACATAATCTAATTGTAGCGCTTCAAGTTCGTCCAAAGAAGGTAGCTCAGGAAGCTCTACCAGAGACGCCAGCACGCCCTCTGAGTCGATCAGAGACGAGAGAACGCTCCGGAGCTGTCGCTGCCTAGCCTGAAGCTCGGTAGCTTCCTCTAGCGCCTTCTCAGCCTCTTCTAGAGCCTTTTTACGGGCGGCTAACTGAGCAAACTTTTTAGCTTCTTCCTTCAACTGATTTAAGTCAGCTTGTCTGGTTTTCAACAAAGAGTTAATAGCTAGCTTTTTCTTATTGGCTACTCGAACAGCCTCAAAAATTGAAGAGACGTTAGTAAGATCTCCGAGCACCTTTGCTACCTGCGAAGCAGACTCTCCGAGCAAGTAAGGCTTATCAAACTGCCCAGCAAAATTTATACTGGCTTCCGTTGTGGTTACCGGCTGAATATTAAGAGTCTCAGTTACTCCCTCAGGAACCTTCTGAGCCAGCTTAGTGAAAGGCTTCTCTTCTCCAGTAGAGCGATCCACAACGATATATTTCCCAGTCGTAGCCGTCTTCTTCAGAGTAATTATATCATTCTCGATATATAACGAAATAGCTAAAGACTTTTCACCAGAAGTTATAACCGATGATCCTCTAATATTGGAAGCCAGCCCCCGCATAGCTCTAAGAAACGCTGACTTACCTGAACTAGAGGGACCAACGATTACCGTGAATTTCCCTAGCTCAAGATCCAGCTTCTTTAGACTCTGGAAGTTCTGGATCACTACACGTTCTAACATGAAATCTCCTGGAAATAAATTTAAGCTAGTAGGATCTCTCCTACTAGCTTAACATTCAACTATGTGCTGAACCTACTTACGATCAGGCATCTTCCTCTGCGTACTGAGTAAAGTCTCCCAGATCCGCTACGTTGCCCCTACCAGCGTCATCCAATGCCTTAGCGAGCTTCACTCGAAGTTCTGCCTCCTGACGCTTCTGCTCACGAACCTTTCGAGCTGCGCCCTTACCCATCTTACCTACGAATCGATTTGCCATGTCAGCTCCTTAGTTAGTTTCCTGAAATCACGTGTTGAGAGATCCACCGAACTGCTTCACAAAGACTGCTGGTCGCATATGCTTGGCAATCTCAATTTCTCGAAAATCATTACAGCGCCTACAGAAAATAAAATCTCCCTTAAAGCACTGGATCTCGAAGAGTGTGATATGCCCACACGTCCCTTTAGCCACCCAGTAGACTACTTCTTTACCATTAGTATCTAACTTGGTGTACTTGGGGAGTAACGTCTTGCTTGCCATATGTTCTTCTCTCCTAGTTTAGCATGTGTGTAACTGAGTTTCTAGTGTTTTACCAACCTTTTCGCATGGCCGATGCCGCTAAGGTGTTCAAGATATTTTCTCTCATCCTAGCGTGAAGTCGAAGCCTTCTCTTAGCGTCAGCAACCGTATTCTGGTCTGCCTCAATTACAGAGTCTAGGCTTTCTAATTCTTCTGCCAACTCTTCCGCTGTCATACCTTCAAGCGACTTAGCCATAACCATTCTCCTGTCGGAAGTTGTTCCGTAAGAAGATCATATACTTCTGTAAGTTGAGTTGTCAACTACCCGACCCTCTTACGTCTGACATATGAGAAATCGGTTGAGACGGAAGGAGGGCCTCCCTAATCTCGGAAGACCCTCCTTCTTAAATTTTTATTTCAGCCGATCGTAGTTCCGACTCGTCGCTGAGTGTGCTTACGAGCAACACGACGCCAACGCGCACGGCAGCGTTTCTTAGCTGACTTACTAGGTCCGTGGTCGCAATACTCATGATCGATGTTGCCCGTAGCCGTAAGTACCGGCTTATCGTTCGGGTCCATGTCAATCAGATTATCCATAAGGCTAGCAAAGTCATCAACATCACTAGGAGCCATAGCACCGCGACGAAGGGAAGCCATAATGGCATCACCCTCAATATAGTCGGAGTATCGACCCAGACCTAGCTCCGAACCGTCACCGTCTTCCCACCAAGTCTCATTGGTGCCCTCAGCGTCTGCCCACCAGGGCTGCCTGCGCCCCGCAGGAGTGTAATCGTCACCGTACCGGCGCGTTCCTGCCTTACGGCCCTTGCCCTTCTTGACAGAAAAGGCTCCGGTCCCAGGATAGGTAGAGCCGTACTTGCCCACCGAACCAGAGATGCCAGTACTGGAAGTCCAGTAAGAATCTTGGTGATCTGGAGTCGAAAGCTGTGAGAAGACCGTTGCCCAAATGGAGTTATACAGAGAGTGAAGCTCGTTATCCTTGTACTTTGTCTCCGTAGTAGGCTTGAACTTCACGAAGTCAATATCCATCGTGATCTTGGCAAGAGCCTTGCCAAAAGCCTCGTGCGTGCAGTAGGCACGGTACTCATAGTCAGTATTGGGGATAGCGATGATCTCTCCGAGGTCGTCTCCCATGTACTCCTTACGAAGAATCTCAAGATCCTTCCTACGGCGAGTACGAATCTGGAGAGTACGGTCGTCACCCTCAGGAACAGTGCCCTCTGGACGGAGACTCGGCATCAGAATTCCAAAGCTCGTCATAACCCACATTTAGTGCCTCCTCATGTTAAACGTTCTTCGCTTATGTGTCTTACTGTACACCTACTTGGAGAGACTGTCAAGTGCCTGTATCATCTCGAACATCTTTCCAAGAAAGCTTCACTGCTTGACCTAGCTTGTCTGGATAATCTATCACTATATCTGTCTCATGTCCAGCTAGCGCCAGATTGATTTTGATTTTGTCTCCTTGAGCGACAAATTTTCTCAAAACCGCCGCTAATACCTGCTCAAGCAAAAGAGCCCGGTCTAAACCGGACTCCTCTACCGACTGCTCCTCAGTCACTTTTTTTCGCCCGCCTTAACCACATTCCAGATAATTTCTCCGAGAGTGTAGTCTCGGAGAATCCAATTAATTTTACGGTGGTTGAACTTGCTGTCAGGATACTTATCACAGTTGCACACAACATACCCACGAACAACAGTAACCATAGCACCATGACTTGCGAAAGTGCCTGCAAACTCTCCTACCGTATCCATCTCTGGAGTACTCATGACATCAAGTTTCAAGCCACACTTAGAAATGTGGCTACGAATTTCCTTGGAGTTGTGCCCATAACCGCCGTAGTACTCATACGTACCGCCCTTATCAATAAGGAACTTCCATACAGCTTCCTTGTAAGGAAGCATGTCGACACGCTTTTCAATGTGAGCGCCACCGTCAGCAGGCATTCCACACTCGTCACAAACCTCAGGAGCAAGCTCGAAGGGTTTGAACACAGTACAAGACTTAGACATTCTACCCTCCTCGGGTTTATTTAAAGATTAAGTGCCTCGGCTAAGGAGTTGAACCCTGCAAACCGCTATCACAAGTTTCTAGAATCTTGTGCTTAAGCACCGGCCGGATACTTAAGACTAGCTGCTCTTCCATTGAGCTATCGAGGCGTGCGAGGTAAATTTTCTCCGTGAACAGTAAGGAACTCTGCCTTAGCCACCCACAGTGCGTGGTCTACCTCGGGTATTTCTATTAAATCGTCACTTCATTGTAGCAAGACGAGCCAGGCCAATCAAGATCACAATCAAGCCCAAGATTAGAATTGGGTTGATCCTGAAGCCTTTACGAGCAGGCTTTGCCACCTTTGGCTTTTCCCACCTACGCCTAGTTGCGATCAGTGGTGAAGGTGGACGCCTGCCGTTAGGTGGCGGAACGTACCTACCGTCTTTCATAATTGGCATTTTTACCTCCGTTGTTTTCCTGATAGCTAAAGACTACACCCGTCTAGAAAAGATGTCAAGAGACAGAAACGCCCCGACCGAAGCCGGGGCGAACCTTAAAAACTTTGTTCAGGAAGTAGTTGTACGTGGAGTATGTGCCCAAACGGCAGTAGCAATGTCATTCTGTACTTGACTTGGCTCATCCTGCGCGTCAGCGTTGAACTGCAAGATAACTGACTTGATTGAGTCCATGTCTAGACTCAAGACAGTAACATCTTCCTGTAGAGAAGTCAGCATTGCGTACAGCTTCTCATAAACAGTGTTAAATACTGCCTCAAAGTTCCAATAGATATCAGTCTGGTTAGTACGCCAAGATGGAGCACGGAATACGTTGTCACGTGTGGCAGCAGTATCCCAGATTAGATTGGCATCTGTCTGTGTAATAGCCATAAGCTACTCCTTGATAGTTAACCTTAGTCAAAGATTTGTCTCTGACCCACATTAAATATCGGATACTAGGAGGTGCTTTTGGACCTTTATTACTCAGTTTTCATGTCAGTTGCAAGAATTGCACCTTGATCCCAAGACTCTTCGGTAAGGCTGATAAAATAACCCGTAAACCATCTTGCCTCATCAAGAGCCGCTGATTGAAGCATCAGCATCCATCTCTTAAGGTTCTTATCATAATGCCAAGAAAGTCTGTTTGGTAACGAATCAGGGTCCTGTGAGACCTTCTCAGCTGCCTGTATGAACAAGTTTAGCAACATGTCTTTCAATGCGTCTAAAGACATGAAGCCTTCGGTTGAATTTACTCTGAATGATGCTCTATACATCTTCTCTTTATCCATGAGCACTTAGAGGGAATCGAACCCTTGACCGTAAGGACAGGTTTTGCAGACCTGCGGCAGCCCACCAGCTACCTGCTAAGCGCAAAAGGGATCACTATCTTGCAAGATAGGTTCCCTAAGAGCCCCCTGAAGGAATCGAACCCTCGTCTGCTGTTTACAAGACAGCGGCTCTGTGCCATTGAGCTAAGGGGGCAAATAGTGGGATTTCTTAAAAAGGGACTACCAAGTACCCACTTCCCTACGGAGCGACTAGCCGGGATCGAACCGGCGACAAATGGTTGGAAACCACTTATGTTACCGCTACACCATAGTCGCATTACTTACGAGCGGTGAACCGGACTTGAACCGGCGACCTAGACGTTGGCAACGTCTCGCTCTACCAACTGAGCTACCACCGCAATTTCTTACAGTTGACTCTCAACTACGTTCTTAATACTACTCTTACTAGCTGCACCTGTCAACTCAATAACTCTCACACCCTGCTTGAAGACTGCAATAGTTGGAAGGCTCATAATCTTTTGAGTCAGTCCTGTCTGAACAGCCTCATCAACATTAACCTTCACTACCAGAACTTCGTCGCCCCACTCACCAGCTAGTTCTTCAACTACCGGAGAAATTTTACGGCATGGACCACACCAGTCAGCCCAAAAATCCACTACTACAGGAACCCGACTTTCAGAAACAACTTTCTCAAAGTCTTCGTCAGTCAACTCACGCAAACTCATTTAGAGTACCCTTCTGGCATTATTTTCTTAAATAACTCTTCAGCTTCTTTGTAAGGAACTGGCCTGCCATCGTACAGAGTTTTTCTATCTGCTCTGATGAGGTTATCAGCAACCTGTATGTCGTTTTCTCTCGAAAACCAGTGAATAAGATTGCGAAGTAGTCCTGTGTTTGAAATATGAGGATTTGTATTTTCGACTGGCTCTTCTACCCGAATAAGAAGATAGTGATGCATATATACCCCCAACGTTATAAATACGCGCGGAAGACGGGACTCGAACCCGCGACTTCTACATTGACAATGTAGCGCTCTAACCGACTGAGCTACAACCGCAAGGCCCAGCTCTACGAGAGATACTAGGCGGTATAAACTTTGGAGCCGGAGGCAAGGGCTTACTGTCATATCCCTTGATAAACAGACCTCCAACGCACGGATAAAGGGACTCGAACCCCCAACCTTCACGTTCGTAGCGTGACGCTCTGTCCAATTGAGCTATACCCGTAAGTGTAAGCGATTCACTTCGGAACTAACCTGCGTTTCTCGCTTACAAGAAATACTCTACACCATCTCTTACTATCTTGTCAACCCTAGCCTCAAGCTACCTTCTCAGCAGTGAAGTGTGAACCAATATCCAAGATCGCTGTACCTGATGCTCCACTTCTAGCCCATTTTACAGCAAACGTTCCAGCAGTGGTAACAGTGTAAATAAGTCGTTCCATTATCATTTCACCGTTAGTTCCGTTAGTTCCATAAACTAGAGCTGTGCCAGGACCGTATCCGGAATTCATCAAAATTACCTTGTCAGCAGTTCCTGTTACGGCAGAAAGAGATGCGTTAGGACCAATATTAATTCTATTCAAAGTTGTTCCTGTTGGAACAGTATAAGCTACCTGGAAATCACAGGTTACATCTGAAGCCGTATTGGTCTTGAATGCCAAAGCTACTTCAATTACCCACGTTCCCAAGCTTAACGTAGTTGTCAGCATATCATCATCTGACAAGGTTGTACTAGTTCTACCCGCGTGAGCGGATGTCCTCCACAAAGTAATTCTAGACCCTATGCCCGCTACTGACAAGTTTCCTGTCAGAGTAGCATTCGGAGCCGTAACTGTTCCTGTGAAGGTTGGACTCGCCAAAGGAGCTTTAAGATCCAACGCGGCCTGAGTCAGAGTAGAAATAGGCTTTGCTGTATCCGCTGTATTATCAACGTTACCCAATCCTACCATACTCTTAGAGATACCTGCTACCGTACCTGTAAAGGTCGGAGAAGCAAGGTTAGCCTTAAGGTCTAAAGCAGTTTGCTGAGCTGTGCTTACTGGCTTAGCTGTGTCGGCAGTATTATCCACACTACCCAAGCCAACCATTGATTTAGTTATTCCCGATACTGTACCAGAAAAGGTTGGTGACGCAAGATTAGCCTTCAAGTTCAAGGCTGTCTGCTGAGCAGTTGACACCGGCTTAGCTGTATCTGCCGTATTGTCAACATTAGCTAGACCAACATCACTCTTAGTAAGAGCCAGATCAGATTTGAACTGAGTGACTGATCTGTTAGTCCAAACTCCCGCCTTACGCTGAATAATATCATCGTTAGTTGGAGCAATAGCAGCAATTGCTGTCAAATCAGAATCTAGAGCTTGCTTACCATCTAAAGCAGTCTGGGTAGCCGTAGAAATAGGCTTAGCTGTATCAGCAGTGTTATCAACATTACCTAAACTGACATCGCTCTTGGTAAGTACAACATCACCTGTACGGCCCGCAACGCTACTTACTGCCCCTCCTCCACCACCAGTATTATCTGTTCCCCAAATAAGTCCTGTGGCCTGGGTGCTATCAGCCTTCAAGACAGAACCATTAGAGCCAACAGAAATTTTTGAAACTGAGCCTGCGCCAGTAGCTACTAAAATATCTCCTTTAGCAGCAGCTACGGTTAGCGGAACATAAGTAGTGTCATGGTTGTGAGTAGTGGCTGACTTGCCATTCAAGGCTGTCTGAGTAGCTGTAGAAATAGGCTTGTCTAGGTCCGCTGTATTGTCAACGTTAGCTAGACCCACCATGCTCTTCGTGATACCTGTAACGGTGCCTGTAAAGGCAGGAGAAGCCTTAGGAGCATAGCTTGACAGTGAGCTGGCTAGAGCATCATCTACAGCAGCATCAATAGCTGGTCCGGCTACATCTTCAATAGCTCCCGCTACAGCCTCGTTAAGATCGGCCTCACTAACATACCCTGCATGAGTGTGATTATAAGGTGCGTAAGAAATTCCTATTGATGCAGCTACAGGAAGAATATCTGACAGTGAAATAGATCCACCTGGAGCATTGTAAGGAATTCTAATACTAAAGGTACTGACACTCTCAGAGAGATTTACGCTTACCTTGTAAGTCCAGTCAACCGGAGTCCAAGCTGGGTCATCCGTAGCGGGCACTTGAATAGTGAAGTGCCCTGCTCCGTTTAGCTCAGCAGAAATTTCGCTAGGTGCCATGATGTCTGAGCTGCTGTTATGTTGAACAAACTGCTTAGACCTAAAAATTATCGTGCCGCTTTCGGGCGTACCATCCAGCTTTAAGTACGTCCCTACTACGGTAATCAGTGTTGGAAGTGCCATGCTAGATTCCTACCTGTCTCCGGGAACTTGAGTCCTTCTTATTACTGGTCAAACAACTGAGTCAATTATGGCAGGAACCTCCGAAGTACCATTCCAAACCGAGATATTACCAACCGGAAGTTCAGCAGAACCATTCCATACACTAACAAGTTGACCAGAACTCTCTGGTATAAAATCAATGTCCAGGAAATATCCTCCAGAATTATATTGATCCGTTGGCATTATAGGAGTTACCAATCCAACAGACTGATTATAATCATGAAAGCGACCAGCTTGCGCAATAGCTGTAATGTGTCCGTTAGTATAGTTTACTGGAAAATAACCCGGAGAAGCTGTATACCTATCAGTTACTACAGAGAAAATATAGTCTTCGTCAGCATTAATGTTCCATCCTGTAACTGCATAGTGATTCCATTCACCTAAGAATAAATCATCAAACTGAGCTGTTGCAATAACAGTAGAAGTAGCTACTCGCCATAACTGAGCTTTAATAGGAATAACATCATGATTTAATGTACCTGGATAATTATTGGGCATACGCCAATGTACCTGAGGTATACTCCCTGCAACATCAGAACGAAACCGTGTTCCTATACAATAAGTTGTATTATCCGAGGCGTCATCTGATACTGGCTGGTCAGCGCCAAAAATTAACCCGCCTACATTAGCCATTACGACAACCTCACAATTACAGTGCCTGCGCGTGTTCCTCCTGGAACTGGAGCACCCGAGGCTAACACTAGAACGTCAACCTTAGCATCCAGGGCTGCTTGTTGAGCCGTACTTACAGGCTTAGCGGAATCCGCAGTATTATCTACATTTCCTAGCCCAACGTGAGCCTTAGTAATACCTGTTGGCGTTCCAGTAAAGATTGGACTCACTAAAGTTTTATTTGACAGTGTAGCTGAAGCAGAATTTTTTGTGCTATCACTAGTGTTGTCAACATTTCCCAGACCTACGTGAGTTTTTGTTACGCCAACTACCGTGCCGGTAAACGTTGGATTAGCTAGCGGAGCTTTCAAAGAAACTGCTGTGGTCATAGAAGCTAAATCCTCAGTAAGGTCCACGATCTGATTCTGATTAAGAGTCACCGTATCAGTACCACCACTAGAATGGGTAGCTGCGTGAGTTGTAGACGCTGCCCCTATAGCTGCGGCAGTAGGTAGTGCAGGAGTACCGTGTGAGTGGTCATTTCTGGCGTACTTAGTTCCTACTCCTACAACACTCGACTGACCATAAGAAGTTCCTGAAACCACTGTAGTAGCTGGATCTGCTCCACTGCCTCCGCCTTCGTGAGTATGATTGTAGGGCGCATAGAGATTGCCGCTTGAAGGCCCTACAGGGAGCAAGTGAGAAAGCTCTAGAATGCCCTCTGAAACGTCATAAGGCACCATCGCTGAAAAGGTATAGACACTTTCAGAAAGGCGTAGATGAACTTCATAGGTCCAAGTTGAAGGAGACCATTCAGGATCATTGGTAGCTGGTACCTGAATAGCCACTGATCCATCGGGGCCAAGAGTTGCCTTGAGTAAGCTAGGAACCATCACAGTCGCATCTTCAGAAGACAACGAAAAAACTTTTGAACGAAAATAGACGGTACCCTCTTCAGGAGTACCGTCAAGCTTTAGATATGTGCCCTGAACTGTGATTAAGGTAGGACGAGTCATGGCAAAAGCCTATCTTCTGGAGCTGACTGTATCCTTAATACTATCGGCTCCAGAAGACATCACTTTCTGAGATCGTCCCACTTAGGTGTGTATGGCTTCCATAGAAGTTTCATACCCGCCTCAGCAGGAGTCTTGTTATCTTTCTTACTGTTGCACTTATGGCAAGCAGCAACAGTGTTCTTCCAAGCATTCTTTCCACCACGCGAACGTGGAAGTACGTGGTCGATCGTTGTAGCTTTTGACTCACAGTACGCACACAGGTTATTATCCCTGCGCATTACTCCACCTTTGGTCCACTTAGGGGAGCGGTTGTAACGCCACGATGTTACAACGTACTGAATTAGGCGAAGAACCCTAGGCTTCGGGAACACACCCATTAAGTCATCCTCCGCTTCGTGAATAACCGCAACCTTACGTACGATCATCCGGATAGCGTGCTTGAGATCGACTGAATGGAGTGGCACGAAGTCTGCGTTTAAAACCATTACAGAAGTCATTCTACCCTCCATCTTTTATAATTATTGAAATTTTGTGAGCTACTAAGATAGTATCCTGAATCTTAGTAGGGTCTGACTATAACTTAGGACCGCTTCGCCTATCAGTCTCGGCTAGGCTGCCGCTATTACACCATCGTTGAGTGGGGGCATTGAGCATATAATCATCACATCAGTAGGTCCAGCCGTCACCGCTAGGTGTTTAGGAAATTTTCCTAAGATCACGACCTACTACGTGGACAAGGTCGGAATCGAACCGACTTCAACTTCCTTGCAAAAGAAGTCCGCTACCTCAGCGTCAAGCCCATTATTTAATTTGTCGCGTGTAGAAGGATTTTAACCCCCGACCACTATTGGCGATTTCGCTACTTACCTGTAATCCTTAAACGTTGTCAGACTCAGGAGTTTTCACTAATAACGTTATCCAATAGCCGCTCTGTTACATCCGCAGATAATTCAGATTTTCCTTCTGACTTCGGGCGCATACACACGTGGAGAATAAGGGATTTGAACCCTTGACCTTCGGCATGCCATACCGACGCTCTACCAACTGAGCTAAGACCCCATGGGAAAGATACATCTAGCAACAAATCAAATTCAGCCCACATGGACAAGTAATTTACTGTGTATCTAACGTACCCCCGACAGGATTTGAACCTGCGACATTCGGTTTAGAAGACCGACGTTCTATCCGCTGAACTACGGGGGCAAGCAGCAGTTTTACGGATCTGCCAACCTAGTAAATTTTAGGACTTGCCACCCGGCTTGTCAAGTGACTTCCGGCCTACCTAAGGCTTACCAACCTGTATGCTCATCAAGCGTCGTCATCGTGCCTAGCGGTAATATCCCAATAGTTTCTGAAGCGATCTGTGAAGATAACTCCATCCGCAATCTTCTTCTTACCTTCCTTGGTACGAAGGAACTTCTCTGTAACCTGAGCCGCACCTGAAAGATCAGGACGCTTATCAGGTTCCAAGTCCATGTAGTTGACTACATCACTAATGTCAGCCATTGTGGCCTCCTTACCTAGACTATATTACTAGATAAATCGGCCCGTGTCAAGCACTACCGTCTCATGATCGCAGTAGTTAGATCTAGGTTCATCGCTCTCTTGAACAAATCCAGCTCTTTTTTGCGGCAGGCAGCAGACCTAACCTCGTGCCAGCCGTTAGCTTCTGTGCCTGGCTTACAACCACAAGTCAGAGTCTTCACTGCCTACCTCCTAGATCTTCTTTTTAGGCTTCCAGTCTTTCACTGAAAGTCCTCCAGGTATTCTTTCCAGTCTGCCCTAAGTTCTTCAAGGCTCTTGGCGGAATCCAGTCTAGCTGTTCTAAGAAACCTTAGAATAATTCCCTCAAGCCTCTCAACTTTGTACTCAGCCTGGTCAGCCCGCTCTTCGTAAGTTTCAGCCTTCACAAGCGATACACTCATCCTTTGCTGCCTGAACTCCTGCCTGACTACGCATGTAGTATAGACCCTTGATCCTTGGGTCCTCGGCAGCAGCTCTGTGAATCTGCGAAATATACTTAGGATCTTCGTCAGCAGCAAAGAACAGGTTCAACGACTGACTCTGATCGATGTACTTTTGGCGAGCCGAAGCTAGCCTAAGCAACGCCATCTGATCAATCTCAAAAGCTGTCCTGAAAACCAACTTCTCTTCATCATTCAACCAGTCTACACCAAGAATACTGCCCTTGGCATCTACTAAGGCGTTGATCGTCTCCTTATTGTAAACTCCACGCTCCTTCATCACCTTTAGAAGCGAAGGATTAATTCTCTGAATCTCACCAGCAGCCGTGTTCTGATTGAAAACATTAGCTACGACTGGCTCAATTCCCTGAGAAACACCACCACAGATTAGCGCAGTAGACATATTTGGAGCAATAGCCAGTAGGTGCGTGTTCCTACGTCCATAACCCTTGCACCACTCAGGCTCGCCAGCAGCACTTGCCATCCACTCAGAAGCCTTCTCAGCCTGAGCACGGATGTCACTGTAGATAGCGTTATTGATAGCGTGCGCCTGCATAGACTCGATAGAAATCATTCTGTCCTGAAGGTAGGTATGGAATCCCATAGTTCCTAGTCCAAGAGCGCGAGACTTCTCAGTAAATCTAACAGCTCTCTCAAATCCAGGAATGTCCTTAGCCTGCCTCATAAAGGCTTCCGCAACACAATCAAGGAAAATTATGGACAAGTTTACAGCGTCCGTATCCTTCCAGTCATCGTAGTAGCGCAGATTCATCGAAGATAGTACGCAGGTGAAGGTGTGGTCCTCATCTGAGTACAGAGAAATTTCTGAGCAAAGGTTACTGGCCTTTACCTTCATGTCACGATCCTTATACATGTCAGGATTCTGCGCGTTCACCTTATCGATGAACAACATATAACCCTTACCTGTAATCTTACGAATCTTCATGATCTTCTGGTAACGCTGGATGGCATCCTTGTCACCCTTGTTTAGACGCTCAATAAAAGAATTTGGAATGATCCACCCAATATTGAAGTCATCAGGATTATTGAGTAGGTGATCCGAAACCTCAAAAAAATCTCCGTGATCTATCTCAAGGTACCCTGCCCACGAGCCGCGACGGACGTTTCCCTGAGAAACATCTCGCATATCCTGCACGAAGCCCAAGAAAACTGGCAGCGATCCTGAAGCCTTACCTCCAGCAGAAATTTCTGAGCCTCGTGGACGAATGTCTCCCATATAGGCTGAACTACCGAAACCATACTTGGTGAGCATCGCTGTCTCTAGTCGAGACGAGTAGAACCCGTATACAGAGTCCTCCACAACGCCACCAGAGCACGAAACTGGCATGCCCCTAGTCGTACCAAGGTTAGCTAGCGCAGGAGTGCTAGGAGACAACCAGCCCTTCCACATAATATCGAAGAACGCTAGCGTCCAATAATCCGAGGTATTTCCATACAGCTCAGCAGCAATGTCTCCTGCTGTTCTTGCGACTTGCTGATAACGCTGCTTTAGGCTCTGCCCTGGCAACGTGTACTTCTCCATGAACATCTGATAGCCGCCAGTAGTGTACCAATCTGGTACCTCTCCCTTGGCCTGAAGTTCTTTACGCTCCTCAGAGAGCTTGCTGTATAGGGATGCCATTATTTTATTTCCTCACCAATTGAAATCTGACTCTTCCGCACCAGCGCGGTTGTACTCCGACCCGACTCCGGTAAAGAAGTCGTGAAGTTGATACATGTTAATTCCCTTGTAGAACCAATCAGCGATCGGGTTTTCGCCAATCTCGAACGGCTTATCTACACCCAGATTTTCTAGGCAAGCGTTAAGCCTGGAACGTACAAACATACGAAGATCGTCAGCGTTGATACCTTCAATCTCACCCTTCTCAAAGATCATATCAATAATTCTGTCCTCGTGAAGAGCGATCCTGTGAGCTGTAGCTACTAGCTGGGCATCCAGCTCTGCTCTTGCGTCTGGAAGCATCTCCATCTCTGAAACTAGAGTGTTAAAGAGCCAGGCTCCAGCAGTAGCATGCAAATTTTCATCACGCACGCTGAAATTAATTCCACGACAAACGTTGACCAACTTGTTCTTTCCATCTGACTGGAAGTGCTTCAGGAAGGCGAAGCTGCTGTATAGAACCGCTCCCTCAAGCATTGAGAAGGCTCCTACAGCCAGAGGAAGGTTACTCGTGTCATCAGCAACAGAGTTGACAAAGTCGATCCTCTCAGAGAGCACAGGATCACTAATGTACGAGTTATAAAACTCCTCTGTGTTGAGCATCATGGCCTCATTGATTCGGTTATAGAAACGAGCGTGAATGCCGATCTCTACGAATCCGAACGTTGTGGACATAAACTCAATATCAGGACGAGGGAAGGCTTTCTTAATTTTCTCCCCCCAATACTCATTACCTACGATAAGCTCATAAAGCGTAAATAGCTTAAGAACAGTAATGACCCCGTGCGCTTCGGCAGGAGTCATATTAGCGCGTAGATCCTGAACGTCCTTTTCTACGGCAATTTCGGTGGGAAGCCAGTAAATATCCATCTGAGTTTCAGCGAACTTTGCGGCCTCTGGGTAATCGAATACGTACGCGGTCTTCTTTTCTGTGATACGGGGAGACATAAATTTCCTTCCGGCTTTTAGAGTTGCCTATGAGTTATCGGCAAGAAACAAACCTTACAATCTTAAGCCTAGCAGAGAAAAATAAGCCCTCAAACTCTCTGATTTACAGAGAATTCAAAGGCTTGTTTATGCTGCTTAGAGGCTCATTACGTGCCCCCGACAGGACTCGAACCTGCAACCTACGGTTTAGGAAACCGGCGCTCTATCCATTGAGCTACGAAGGCAATGTTACTTTCTTCTAATCCCGTACAAAGTCTTAGCATCAGATAAAGATTTCGGCATTCTCCTCGGTCTGTGACAAGAACAGTATCCAAATCTTTCATCGTGATTAATGATCATAGCAACCTTACGCCACTGATTATCATTAGTCTTCCTGGGAGGCTTAAATGCTTTTCCCATATAAAGCATTTCAGTTTGACATAGTGGGCACAGAGTAGTTCTTTTAGCAGAAAACCTACAAGAGATACAAGTATAAGTTCCATTACTAGTAAGCAATGACATTGCTACCTCCTGTAGGAATTTGCTCGTGGCTGGTCTGACTAGTCCTTGGGCTTATCCTGATCAGGGAGACCTGTTACCTCACCAGACAGTATTTTGGCATTAGCAGTCACTTCTACTGTTATAACAGACAGCGTCCCCCGAGAGAATTACGATATCTCGACCCGCCGATTAAAAGTCGGCTGCTCTTCCTCTGAGCTACCGGGGGCTAAAAAGTGAGTACGCCCAACATCTTGCATGGCCTAGGCTCGGGCACTGTACTCACTTTAGTACGACGACAGGACTCGAACCTGCAACACCGGCTTATATGCCAGGGCTTTACCCACTTAAGCTACGCCGCTAACAGGGTGCCAGCCCTGCTTTTTACATTTCGAGAGACCCGGACGGTTATCCACACTTTATGCTGGCACACAAGCTGATCTTGCTCGAACGTCTAGTAGTTAAATTTACTGTTATTTGTTAAGTACGCCGAGAGAATTACGATATCTCGCCCCCCTGATTAAGAGTCAGGTGCTCTTCCTCTGAGCTACCGGCGCTTGATGAGAGTTCCAGATACAAAGTCAGTCACTCACAACCACCCAGCGTACGGGTAGAGAATTTTGAAATCCCGCCCTGCTGTGTGTAAGACAGCCGCTCTTCCTCTGAGCTATACCCGCTTGTAGAGGTAGACCGGAGGATTGGTTACCTCATTCGGTCGCTAACGGGCTACCTCTTCTTATCACTGACTTGACAGACCGTCTCCATATTACAAGCCGTTTTCTAAAACGGTGTTACCTTAATATTATACGCTCTCCCACCAGGACTCGAACCTAGATTAAGGCGTTAACAGCGCCCCGTCCTGCCATTGAACGATAGGAGATTAACCGGGGGTCAAGTATCAACAGAGCGTGATTCAGGAGCCCCGGCATCGTAAAGCTATGTAATTATCAACGCAGGGGTAGAGGGAGTCGAACCCCCGCTAACGGTTTTGGAGACCGTTGTGCTTCCGTAACACTTTACCCCTATCAAACGAAAAGTCAGGCACTCGGTAAACCTGATGTGGCAGCCCCTATATCTGCGCTCTCTTCGTTCTTTTATTACTCTATCAAAACCTAACTCTCAAGTCAAGTCCTGAAGTTCTTTCTTGGCTTGATTAACGCCTTCACGAATCATGGCTAGGAACTTCTCCATGTCATCAAAGCTTAGCATAATCGGCCCGTTCATTGCAAGGTGAACATTCTTACCAATCGTACTAGACCACTTAGCATCTCTAGTGTAGTGCCTGTAATCGTATCCGTCAAGCCCTACGACTACAAGAACGTTAGCGTACCTGGAGTCTATACTGAACGTAGCCTGTGGAGGCTTACCCTTTTTACGAACAATCTTGATGTCCATTATATTTCAACCTCCACAGGCTAGGAATGATCAGTGACGGTGACGGAAACCACGGTGGCAAGAGTCACAGCGATCATTAGAGCTAGCTACAATGTCTCCACCAACGCGCATCAGACGAGAAACTTGATCCGGGTCCATATCCGAATCGTTCGCTACCTGAGTGAACGCCTGCATCAAACTATACATGGTCAGCGTGTCTTCGTCAACCAGGGCATCCGTAATAGTTCCCTGAAGATTCCTAGGAATCTTGTACTTGTCAAAGTAGTCCTCCAGTACGTCTACTGTGTGACCCTGAAGGTTGATACTCGTCATAGCCTGAATGCTGTCCAGAGAGCCCTCAAGGCCACCCAGAACCTCATCTACAGCCTCACGAGCCCACTCGTAGACTTCCTCAGACTGACCAGCCTGTCCACGACGCGACCAAGGCTCAACCTCGTTTGCCACATCGATAGAACCGTTAGTGCACCACCAACGGAACTGATAGCCCTTGATAGAAGTCTGACCCTTACCGATCAGCGAGTTACGGAAGTCAACACCAACCGACCACGTATCATTCTCCGTACCCGAATTCTCGATGTCCCTGCGGTACTCAGGGATGATAAATCGAGCGTGTGTGCCAGCCATCGTGTGACTGAACTTGTAGTCTACAAGAACCTCACCCTGACCGTACTTAGCCTCGATACCGTCGAGAATCTTCTCAACCAGCAGAACATTCGAGTAAGGCTTGATCGACGCACGAACAATAGCGCCGCCAACGCCGTTAACCGACATGAGCTTGTGAGCCTTCTCTTCACCGAATCCCGAACGGAACCAGTAGTTGAGCAGAGGCTCAACCAGCTCCGGAGGAGTGTCAGAGGCAAAGCCCTTAGGGAGGCGAATCAGAGACATAGCCTCAAAAAGCGCATCCTGAGTGAGCTGTACTTCCGTGCCGTTAACCGACACGGAAGCATCAATTACCTCTGTACCCTGACGAGATTCAGCTCCGTGGTTCCAGCCTGGATTCAGGCGGAAACGTACATCAGTAGTGTTGTCAAACGTAAGGCTGTCGATAGGTTCAGTTGCCGCAAGACGATTACGAACATCATCGAGCGAAAGCAGCTTGCCTCGCATCTGATCAACAGTCACAGTCGATGCATGTGTCACGTTGCTTACCTCCTAGAAGTTTTCCTTTGTTGAGCTAATTCTAACAGAATTTCAGTCTGCTAGCAAATCCTCATCTACCAGCGACGGAAGATCACTATCTTCCTCACCCTCAACTACCGGGCTCTCTGTCACCACTGAGGCTACCAGAGTACGACACAGATCCACAACCAGCTTACGCCACTCTGGGTGCTCGTCGGCAAACTTCATCAACGTAGATTCTCCGTGAATGTAAGCGTTACCTTCCTTGGAGATGTCCATGTCTGGATGAATCAGCTCTGGCGACTTGTCAAAGTAGAAATATCCTGAGGTGCCATAAATTTTCTTATTAGCAGCTAGAACATTCTTAGCGGTCCACATGTCATCGAAGCCCTTACCGAAGCGGACTCGCACGATAGCCTCCTTGTACGGAGGAGCGACCTTATTCTTAACAATCTTCACCTTGACGTTGGAAGCGATTGTTTCTGGCTTCTTGAGTCCAGTAAGAGGGTCCTTTACTTCTCCCTTGATCTGAGAGACTGGCGCGTACTCAATCCTCATAGAGGCATAGAACTTCAGAGAAACGCCGCCAGGGGTCGTCTTAACGGGACCAGCAGGGCCTCCTATACCAACCTTTTCCTTCAAGTGATTGATGAAGATAGCTAACGTGCCTGTTTCCATAAGGATCGGGTTAAGTTGCTGCATCAGAACTGACATCAGCCTGGCCTGTGGAGCGACTTGCACCTTTCCAACTTCATTATCACGAAGCGCGGCAGGAATCATGGAAGCCACAGAGTCAAAAATAACTACTCGAACTTTCCCAGTCTTGATCAGACTGACCGCAAAGTTAGCTCCATCCTCGAACAGGTTTGGCTGCGCGAAAATAAAACTGTCGTGGTCCGTGTCCAAGCCAAGATTCTTGGCGTAAACCGGGTCCATAGCCTGCTCATAGTCCAAATAAAGAATGTACTCATCTAGACCATTGGCAATGATGTCCTTCTGGTGGTTAGCTGCAACCATCAGAGCAGTAGTTGTCTTGCTTGACGCTGGCGGTCCAAAAAGTTCAACGCTACGACCTAGAGGAAGTCCTCCTACACCAGTGATGTAATCAATAGCAATACTGCCAGTGCTAATAGTAGGGTGATTCTCCGCTACCTTATTCATTGGCCCAGCATCGATATCGTACTTCTTCTTAGCGTCCTTTAGCAGGGCGTTAATATCCATCTTAGCTTTACCTGGCATCAGACCTTCTTCTTTCTCTCAGGCGTCACTTTATCTGTGTATCTTTGTGTTCCATCAACGTCAAATGTACCGTGCTTTTCCAGCTGATCCAAACCCCAAATGCCAATTAAGTAGGCTGCACAATAGTCAGTCATTACTTTCTTAGCTAGATTCCTTTCTACTGCCTTCATTCCCTCTTCTACCAAATTGGGAGGCGTGTAGAAATTTCTTTGAGCTACTGGAACAACTGCGTCAGGCCACTTCTCATCGGCTACTCGTTTATAGGATCTCTGCCACAGTGCAGGAGGCACGAATAAAATTTTATCTCGCTGTCCATACTGCTCCATAACTTCTGCGATCCTGCCTTGGATACGACACACTCTCTTTACAAGCGCGGCAAACTTCAATCCATGAGGCAGATCTTCAATCAACATAACTTGCGGAGGAGTATCAACGTAGTTGGCTGGATCAAAGGGACTACAGATCTGATGAACAAATTCCATCTCTGTCGGATGCCATGAATCCCAACCACTCACTACCTTTGCCTCTGATGGGTATGGTGGTAGCGAATAATTTATTTTTAACGCTGCTGAATATCTAGCAGCAAGATCAACACTTACTAGGCTTGCCATTCGTTCTCCTCAAATAAAGAAGGCCCCCTCAATAGAAGGAGCCTTCCTAAAATTTACTTCGGATCATTCTCGTCTGCATGCCCACAGTTTCTAATGATCTTAACTACCTTCCAAGTTCCGTCAGTTTGACGTTCCTCGGTGTAAAAGGTCATCATTGCTGCCCTACAGACGAGACAAGTTGATAACTTGCTAGACTTTCTAACGTCCAGATCATCCATCAGACATCCAGAAGGTCTTCCCAAGTGGCAGCCTTAGGCTCTGTCTTGTCAGCAGGCTTAGTGGTAACCGCAGGAGTCTCAGCAGGCTTCTCGTCCAGCAGGTTGTTCAGGCTGTCAGTCAGACCCGGAAGTTCCTTAGCAGCCAGCGTAGGCTCAGCGCCCTTGCCATTCACTGTACGGTGAGCTTCACGAATCTTCTCGATGTCCTGGTCAATCCAACGCTGCTCTGTGTTCCTACCAACCAAGCTCAGAAGGTCGCCAGCACGGTTAGCCTTAAGCGTTGCGAGAGTAGTCTCACGGTACTCAGGGCTGCTGTTCCAAAGAGCCTTTACATCATAATTAATGTCAAACTTCTGGAACTGAGGATCGGTGCAAGGACCAAGCAGAAGGTCATGCTCCTGAAGGGAGCCAACAATTGACGCAATATCAACCAACTTGTTGAAAATAACGTCAGTGAACTGCCACACCAAAATGTTAACTCCGTACGGAGCATCAGTCAGGTTGAAGTTGGCAGGGTTGGTGTTGTACTTAACAACGTGAACAGCGAACCTACGCTTCGGAGCCTCAGCCATAGCTGAATTCTCCTTAGCCAGAGCACAGACGGCACAGTTCTTTGGATCGATACCAACCTCGCCCAGCGTGTCCTCATCGCCCTTACAGCGTGAACGGCTCAGCCAATCAGTGACTAGCGCCTGGAAAGTAGTTCCATCCTTGCGGTCTACACTCTTGTAGACTGGCTTACCATCTACGATCTTAGGAGCGCGAAGATCGTGAACGTAAGCAAACTCAGGATTCTCCAGAATCGCAACGCGGACGCGCTGGTTCTTGTCAAGCTTCAGCTTAGGAAAGTCTGAAACTGCCTGAGTCTTGTTCTTGGTCTCGAACGTAATCTTAGCCATTATTTTAATTCCTGTTCTCTGTTTTTACGGCGACCGTTGTTCGGCCAGCTCTACAATATATTACCAGTTCAGAGTGCCTTGTTCCAACTTATGAAGTTGTGTATTCCATAGCATTTACCATTGGTACAGCCTTGATTCTAGCAAGCAAATCCTGTCGTGCTGAATCTAGACCTCGATACATCTTCTGCAAAGCATCTACTGTCTCCTCTGTCCAAGAAAGAACTTCTTCAGCCTTTCTGGCAGCTTGGCGCTCTTCAATAGATGCCATGTTAGCCGTAGCATACTTCTCCCTAGGAGCCGTAAACTCCTGAGCCGCTACCAAGCTAACAGTTTTCTTTTCCTTTATCTGAGACAGACTTTCATCCCATTTATCACTAGCATCATTTTGAGCTGCCTTGAATGTTCTAGAGGCATCACCTTTGCGAATAATGGCTCTAACCATTAGGTACTCAATTCTATCCAGCCTAGCTCTGTAGTCTTGGAGAACTGCCAACATAATTGAGGTATCATCATCTGCTTTCGCAATTGGTGCGTTATACCTCAGTTCCACAGCTTCCTTAAGATACTCAGACATTAGCTGTGGAATTGATTTAGACGGGCTTGTGCTCGAATCTGTCACCTAGAACCTCCTTGTTAATGGCTAGAAGCCAACCAGGAATATTTCCTTCTGTCCTGATAATGACTTGATCAGCCTTCTCAGGATAGACCTGATCATGAAGTTGAACAAAGCCAGTAAGCAAGCCCTTGAAGAAAACTGACACCTTCTCCTGCTCTTCCAAGGCTCCACGGGTATACACAATAGCATCCTGAAGCTCTTCATAAAGGTCCTGAAGAAAATTTCTTCCGTTGTATGCCTGAAGCAGCGAATCGTACTTCTTCAGACCGAAATCCTTGCGCTCAGTAATATCTGAGATAACGAGATCGTGCATGGAAGCCCCGCTAGTAGAAATAGGCTTCGGCTCGCCATGCTCATAGTCTGGCGTGTTACCCATATGTAATAATCACTTCCTCTAAGGTACCTGGAGCGGTTCCTGTGCCTGAAAAATCTGATTCTTGATAGTCGTTAATCTCTGCGCCTAGTTCTTTGATTACGGACATAAAATCCTCATCACGAATACTATGGCCTTGGAAACGGCATACTCCGTCAACATAGAGAGCCGCCCAATCACCGTTCTGATCATAAATCAGATCAACTTTCATCGGAGGCTGAGATTTCACGTAGCTTGTTAATAACATTTTCCTTAGTCTTCTTCATCCTGTCCAAATCTTCCTGGACATCTTCTCGGGGCATGTTAAAGGCAAGGATCATAGAGTTGAACAGGTGAATCTCTGCCTCTGCTGTAAGAAGCAAAAAGGCCAGCCTTGAGCCTACCTGCTTACGCTCAATGTCTAGCTCAGCCTCATAAAGAATGCTGGCAAGATCATTCTCGTCAACCTCTACTTCAACCTTTTTCCAGTCTTGGCTTCCGACTACTGTGCCGGAATACATGCGTACAACCCTCATGTCATCTCCTGTTCGCTTTTCTCAAGTTTACTGTAGTTAGGGCGTCGGCCCTAGAGCGCTAGTCCTGCAAAGACATCTGAGGGATCAACCTCATCTACCGGGCAGTATACTCTAGCGCCACCTAGAGCCAACGAAATCTTTGCTTGTGCTGCTGCTCCTAGGGAGGTACCCAAAGGAAGCTCTACATCGCCCTCAGGAGTCTTGAGGGATACCTTGGTGCTACCAGGGTTAGCCTTCAGTAGAGCTACGAACCTCTTATAAGACTCCAACTCTGGCATATGATCCAACTCCACCACCAAAGCACTATCACTACTTACCGGTTCAAAAACTTCAGGTTCTGAAATTTCTGTCTCAGGCTCTTCGGGAGTAGCCAAAGGTTCAATAACTGGCTCATCATCAGGAGGAGCAAGCATCTCGCCCTTCTTAATCCAGATAGATCCGTCATCCTTCAAGATGATGTCCTTAACTGAGCCCCACTTCTGACCAATGTGCCAGTCAGCAACCATGTTGGGCCATCCATCGATAGGAAATACTACGGCTGGTCGAATGATGTTGATAGCTGTCTTCAAATCAATAGACCTATGTACGTAGAATTCCAGCGCGTCATGCACATTCATAACTAGCTTAATTTTGTCAGCTAATCCTGCTGCTGCAATTGCCTTGTGGGCACGCACCATAGCAATACGAGGATAGTCCCCAGTAGCCGCACCCTGAATTGGATAGTTGAAGGCGTTCCTGTCTCCACCTGATCTAATCCAGTGCTTGTCACTTTCATATGCCCAGATCGGGCACTTACGACCGAAACGAGTAAGTACGTAGTGATGCTTACGACCAAACTCAATCTGCCTATCAACCCAAACCTTGATGTTCGAGTAAGCCGAGAAGTACATAGCAAACAGCTCTTCAGCTTCCTCAACGGAGATAGCCAGACGATCAGCCAAAGATTTAGCGCCCATACCGTAAAGAAGAGCGAAATTACAAGTTTTTCCAATTGCTCGGTCTTCCTTGGTAACTTCAGAAATATCCTTACGCAACATAAGGGCAGCCGTAGCTGAGTGAACATCCACTCCTGACTCGAAGGCGTCTAGTAGAGCCTTCTCACCAGCCTCGCCTGCAATAGCTCGTAGTTCGGCCTGGCTGAGGTCGAATCCGAGGATGTAGTAGTCGTCGGGAGCAATAATTGCGTCGCGGAAATTGAATTTGAACGTCTCACCAGATCTGAGTTCATACCAGTGACTAAACGTCCTACCAGTCTTTTCACCATTTTTACGGTTCAGCACTCCATTCTCGTCTACGAATTCTTCAATGCCGTCTTTGGGAGCCTGTTGGTAGTTAGGATCTGAGGCTGAGAATCGCCCAGTAACTACGAAAGCCTGGTTAAGACCAGGATGCACCCTGCCATCAGGAGCATAGCCATATTCCTTCTCGTACTTAACGAGATAGGAAGTAAGCAGCTTCTTTAAGCCCTTCCACTCATGGATTTTCTTAACTACTGGGTACTGCCTGGAAAGTGCCTCAAGCGCAATAGCGTCCGTCGACATTTTCTTTTCGTCAGAATCCTTACTGCCCTTCGTATATCTAGTAGTACTCATTCCTAGCTTATTGTAAAGAATGTTAGCTAATTGAGGAGATGAGCCTAGGTTGATGTTGACTGGTTCACCAACCATTTCAGAAAGATCTTCTTGGATCTCCGCATTAATTTTCTCTACGAAACTTTCTGCCTGCTCACGAGTCTTACGGAAAAGCTCCCAGTCAAACTTAAGACCAAAGTCTTCCATATCACAGAGAACATACATGAGTTCCATATCTACCTTGTAGAGGAACTTATCTACAACCATAGGATGATACAACTCGTGAACTGCTAGACACCAAAGGGCATCCTCACAAGCATAATCGATTACTTTAGGCTCTAGTTCCAGCTCATTGAATCGCAGAGTATTCATCTTGTTAGCTGGAAGGTCGAACAGCTCTTCGATTTTGATCATCTTATGACCGAATAGAGACTCAACCAGAGCTTTAAGACCGTGAGCCTTTTCCTCACCTACTAAGAAGGACTCAATCCAAGTATCACTTCTGACCTTAAAATATCCATTGGTCTTTCTTACAGCCTCACCAAAGATAGGATCATCCCAAAGCTGCTCACGAAAGAATCTAGACATGTTCCTAAGCTCGAAGCCAGCGTTGTGTGCAACGATAAGCCCTGAATTCATCAGGGGCCAAAGTAACTTAGCTGCCTCAAGGTTATCCAGGTTATCAGCCATGTCATGATTCAAGGCAGCATACCTAGCCCACTGCTGAGAGTTAGTAAAGCTAAATCCAGCAATAAGGTTAGTTTCAATATGCACTGAGCCCTTTTTTACAGGTGGTCCAACGTAGCCTGTCTCAAGGTCATAACCTACAGGCTTTTGCTCCTCGATAAGCTTCTCGAAGTATTCGCCTAGCTCTTTGATGGACTCTACGCGACCGTAGTTTTTTACAGACATCAAACCTCCGTCTCAAGCTCTCCATCGGCAAACTTCACGATGTTTTCCGTTACTGAGATCGTAACAGGCTTGATAGGTTCCTTCCTAGTCTCCACATAATCGTGAAAAACGGTAGGAACGTATTCAAACTTTTGACGGGTACGTTCTTTCCAATGGAGATTACGGTGCTCTTCCATGGAGTATCTTGTTCCGTCTTCTGCAACATAGTAAGAGCCATCTTTGATGTGCGTCCCGCTAGCTGCCCAGGGGTTTATTCTTTTCCCTGTTCTAGTGTCAACACTGTATGAGTTGGGCGTATGACTTGTCCAACGTGATCCAGCGAGAGGCTGAATCTTTACCTTGCCCTTATCAGTAATTTCCACTACCTGACCCTTGACAAGGTTAATACATCTACCTGCCGACTGAGCGTAAATTACGTAATCACCTGGCTTGTATTCATTTCCTAGGAAGTCTGTTTTGGTTTGCACAGCGTCGTCTCATCTCTGGATACATAATTTTTTGTAGGTTTGTTTCTGCTTGGTGACATGTAGTGCATAGCATTTCTAGATTATCGTGATGATGCATACACGAAAAAGAGCTTTTGTCTCCTAATCGTGGAATTATATGGTTACATTCTAGTGCCAAGCCATTCTTAATCAGAACTGGCTCGCATGTTCCGCAGTGAGCACAAACAGGATGTCTATGCTCACCCTTAAATCTAGGACAAGGACAGACACCCTTAGATGTACGTACACACCAACGTCTTGCTTGCGTGTACCTGTGCTGATCCCTGAACATCTTCATACAGGAACCATCATGCCAGACGCGACGCCTCGGCCCTAGTGTCAAATTACACCAGCGACACTTACTCTCGTCACCGTCCCACTGAGAGAGTGGGCACAGTCTAGGATCTACTAGCACAACATCGGACAATCGCTCTTTTCTTACAATATTGTAGGGGTGAAGGGACTTGAACCCTCACGCCTTTCGGCACTGGGTTTTGAATCCAGCATGTCTGCCAATTCCATCACACCCCCAGGTCTACGTACATATTACCATAGACCGACCAGTAATTCCATAGCTCCAGCAGTAGCGTGCCTCTGTATAGCATCATCAACCACTGTTAATACATTCCTACACTTAGTTAACCTAGTCGGATCATAATTCTTGGCAATAGCTCCATATTTATGGACCAAGAATAACTTAATTCCTGTAGCTTCTGCAAGCTCTCTAGACGTATTGAAGTTTGGAACAGCCTTCCAAAGCGTGTGCAAAACATCTAGTCTGGAGTAAAGCTGTCCAACTACTCTGGCATACTCTGATTCTGGAAGAGCATTAAGCTCTAGCAAAGCTGATTTCTTATTGTTAAAAATAAGACAATCAGAAAAAGACTGCTTAGCAAACTCCTGTGTCAACTGAGCCGTAACCTGAGGCCCTGGATCTCCCCTAAACATAAGCGACTTTTTACAAACATTCATAACTGTAGGCAGGTCACTACCAGCTCGCTCGATAAGAAACTTAGCCGTCATGTCGCTGAAGTTAGAATTTCGCTTGACCCAAGCTATTAACTCTTCATCGTTAGGGAGAGAACATTTGACAGTCTTGCCCTTGCTTCTAATTAACTCAACATGAGCAGCAAGTTCTGGCTTCTTAGTGTCAGGAACATAAGGATAATCTGCATCATTTGATACAAACATCAGATACGTACCTACTAGATTTTTGGAATCTACGAACCACCTTGTCAGAGAACCCCACTCAGTTATGAACTCAGCATCTCTAACGAGTATGAACCTATTTGCATCAGGCTCAAGTGCATACTGATAGGCTGAGTCCCATATAGCTAGTAGAGAATCTGTCTCTCCTGAGAAAGAAAAGTAGTCAAACTCAGAAACATTAAGAAACTTCCTTGTCTCTGATATCACTTCCTCTACCAAAACTCTCTGATCTCCGCAGAGCCAGGTAACCTTAGCTACCTGGCCCTTATCAATAGAATTTCTCCACTGAGCATACGATGGCATATCAGCCCCTGCCAGGAACAATCAGCTTAGGATTCTGCGCAACAGCGTTACTTACTCCCTGTGTAAGGGCGTGGGCACGAGCCTGCGCAAGAACCTTGTCTAGTTGCTCACTCATACGAGTCTCAAAAGCAAACTCGAACTGAATTCTCTGCTCGTCATTAAGAGCAAGGTCTAAATACGTATCCAGCCTGATAGCTGCGACACTGTTTGTATCAATAGCTGCTCCGAACTGGCCTACTGCCTGAAGCTTCTGCATGTTCCTGTTACGAAGCTTATCAAGGTCTTCCATAGAGACCTGAGTTAGGTCAACTATCCTCTGTTCGTCACTCACTTATTTCTCCTTGGTGTAGAAATCGCTGAATCAAAAGCCATTCTAGCAGCCATTTTGCCTCTGGCGCTACCTACACGCCTCCAGGCCATAAGTATGGCTCTTGCGAAGTTTGGGTTGTTATGAAAATGTGGTCCATCTTCTCTACGAAAGATTTCATATCTACCCGTTACTACTTCGACAAGAAACTTTTCTAGATAAGCTGATCCTTCATCATCAATGGCCTTAAACGCTTGGTCAAATTTTTCTATGTCTCTATCTTCTACTGCGGTAATTACAGATAATGCTGCTGCCTTAGCTGAAAGCTCAGACACTCCCCGACTCCAATGCTTCTGTAATATTCTGTCGTAACCATCCCAACCAAGAATGAATAGCAGTAGGACTTACTCCAAAGATAATCTGCAATTCCTTGACAGAATATTTTCCATTTCTTCTAACTTGTTCTACAACCGCATCAAACAACTTTAGTAGATCACATTGATCTTGCCTACTCTTTCTAGGAACTGTCTTCAAATACTCTCTCAGCTTAACTACTAACTCTTCTTCATACAAGGCAGAATAATCGTCCTCATGTGGCTCAATAGCCAGATGTCCTGGTGATCCAAAAGAAGATTCTGAGCCTACTAGAGGACCATCAATAATAAGCGGTTCACGACGCATCCTCAAATTCTGTCTGTCTCTGTGACTGCGCACATAGTTCACCACAAAGGCTGACAAGAAGCTCTTGAACCGTGCTCGCACTACCCTTCCCTTAACCTCGAAAGTTAGCTCAGGATTAAATTCGTTAAGAAAGTCTCTCTCGTAAAATCTAAGCAGGATCTCGCTAGCGACATCTTCTCTATTATCAGGAGCGATACCCTGCTTTCCTACCAACCCGACAACAAATGAGTAGTAGTTCCTAAAAAGCTCGTCATAACTAGACGGAGCTACTGTGTAATCGATTGCAGTCTTAGCCACGTATCTATCCTTATCTTCTTGAGGTGCTTAGATCAACTCCTCTCTAGAAACAATACTAACAAGAAATTTCTGCCTCTACAAATTTTCAGCACAAACTGGAGATCTACCGTAAGTAGATCTCCTGCATATGCCCTATTTAGGCTAAATAGAATGGCGAAGTCGCTGTAAAGCCTTAAAATTAATATGAGCTAAATGAAGATTCCTTTTACGGGTATCTTCTGATTCAGCAGCAAGAGCCTGATTTACATGGTGTAAATATCTCTCGACCTCTATGCTAATCGCTTGCTTGAGTGTCAACCCTGTCACCCCTTCAGGTAACTCTGACCCGGTAATACTTCTACTCTAGACCTTCGGGTTACTTTAAGCAAGCTTACAGGTTTCCCCGCGATCACTAAATAAATCGGGTTGTTAACTACTCCTCTTCAACCGCTGAGCCATAGCTTTGTAGATAGTTATAAACTTCCTTGAAGTCCCATCCTGCGACACGACAAGTCGTCTTAAAAAGCTCTTCGCCAACATAAGATAGATCTTCTCGACCAGTTCCGTCACCTACAGCGGCAATGGAAGTTGATAGATCAACCCAATGGGCCATACAAGCTCCAAAAGCTCCTCTGCCATCTCTCGTTTCAGAAATGAAGGTATTGGAAAATTCGTCTGCTAGCCCCATAGCTGCTGAGCCTTCTAGCATCTTCTCCGCTGCCACCGTGTTCAACTTCAGGTAGACTAACGGTCCTCGACACGCATGCTGGCACTCCCTATCTGTTAAAGATAGGTAAAAGTCTAGCGCTGTGATTCCTTGATGGCCTGTGCAGATCATACCGTCACCCTCTGGTCTAAAAATTTCTTCATGGCTAATTTACAAGTTGTTAGCCATGCCTCTGCTTCCTCTCCCGTATGCACTTGATCCAAAAGGCTCAAACACCTGTCTAAGTAGCTTCCTACGTCAGGCTCAAATTGCGTCTTCTGCCAGTCAGGATCAATCCTAAGACAGTAAGTCTTCAGAGCCATGGACAGCATAGAGGTGTCGGGCTCTGGCTCCTTAGGTTGGACACCAGCCCACATCTCGGCGGCAGTCAGTGGCTTGTAGCCAACCCTGTCGAGAAGTTCCTTAGCAGCCTGCTTTTTGGAGATGTCAAAAGCGTCAGATATTAAGGTAGTGGGAGAAAAGAACTTTTTGCAGGAAAAACAGTAAGCTGAATTTGATTCGGGATAAATTCTGAAGGCTGGCTCTTTTCCTCCGTCAGAATGAAAGAAGCGGCCAAACGGACAGTAAGTTTTCATCGAACCGCCCGTTAAGCCGTCTTCAACTTCAATGCCAGCCAAACGACAAGCCATGACGATTGATACACGCTCATTAGCTTCTACGATCAGTGACTTATTCTTCATGAATCTATCCTAGCAGATCAATGAACGTCTGCACCAGTCTTAGCTAGCAGACTATCAAAGTCTGTAATAATAACTTCCCAACCTTCAGCTAGGAGCCTAATCGAATACTTCTGGTAGTGATGATAGCAAAACATCAATCGCAAGTCACCCTTACCTACAAGTGCCCTAGCCTGAGCGGGGCAGCAATCTCCTCGGTCGGCAACTGTAAGACTATCCATCGTACTCTCCTAACTGTTGTAACTACTATCTAAATGATCGGTTTTGAGTAAAGAAGAACGCTCTGTTCAACCCTAACATAGAAGATTACCTTCCGCTAGGGGGAACAGAGCGTTCTACGTCACATCAAATGAGTGAGAAGTTTGTATCTAGATTGCTCATGTTAACACTAGCTACCACCGAAGTAAAGTAGCTGGTTGCGTAGTCAACATGAATCTGAAGATCCATATCCTTTTCACCATCACGGTTTTTTAGAATCTGACTCTTCAAGTTTACCTCACGATCATCATTTACCCTTGGCTCAAGGATAGAAATAATCACGTCAGGACTATTGGTAGCTTCAGCAGTGTCCGCTAGCGCAGCAGTAGTGTAATAACCCACCTCACTAGCCTTCTCCCACCAAGTACGGTTAACCTGCCACGGACTAATAAGAGGCACCCCTTGACCATCGTTAAAGGTCGTAGAAAGATGCTTAGCGCCCTTAAGAATAGAGCTAAGTTCTTCCCTATCCTGCTGACGCTTACGCTCTGCTCTTAGAAGACCAAAGTAGTCAACTACTGCCAGGTCAATATTAAACTCTCGCTGAGCTGCGTACATACGTGACTCTACAAAGTCCAAGCCAGCACCCTTAGGTACCTGAACCACATGAATCTTTCCGTAGCCAGGATTAGTAGTGAAATCTCTTACTACATCCTGAAAAATTTCTTCTTCTTCAATAGTGAACGTAGCATCTCGCGCATCTCTGGAGTTAAGCCCTTGTGGGCAGCACTCAGCAAATAATTCATGACGGGAGTGGCGGCAATATAGCTTTCGCCTAACTACCGGCCTGATAGTTTCAGAAGTGGCAATGAAAACATTCTTACCCTGCATAACAGCTGCATGCCAAGGAAGCTGAATAGTTGCAAGACTCGTCTTTCCAGACGAAGACCCACCAACTACCAAAGCCAGCTCTCCTCTATTTAGCCCGCCACCAAGCTTTGCATCGAGACTTGGGATACCAAACTTGATGCCGCCAACAGACTTATTTTCTTTGCGCTCCAGATACTCACGCAAAATTTCATCTTGTTCAGTCCTAACATCACCCTCTGGGGAAGCTTGCTTATGAAGTTCCTTGTCAATTTCTGACAGCCTAGCCATCAGATGAGCGCGAGCATCGTCATGACCTATAAGCTCATTACCCTTATCGTCAGTGGCCCCTCTAGTGAGGATTTCCATAGATTGAGTTAAAGCCTGCTGAGTTTCCCGCTCTGCCTTCAGTTCCTTAAGCTGCTCCATGCTCCACTTAAAGTCTGCCTCATCTGTATGAGTGTCATTAAGTAACTGTAGAGCCTCAGTGTAATAAGCAACCTTGCCAGCATCCGCCTTAGACTTAGCCAGAAGATCCTTCAACGCTATTGGAGATAACACTGAGCCTGTAATACGAAAGTACTTCTCAGCCATCGTAAAGAGATTGCTTTGAAGTGAATCCGTGAAGTGCTCAGGAGTCAAGTGAAGCATTGCCTTGTCAAGCAAATCTCTACGGTCTGGAATGATTGCCGAGAGTACGATGTTGCCATGTTCTACCGCAGAAGTGGATGACAATTCAATTCCTCCAATTAGTCGCTAATCTTCTTCTCAGTTGTGAAAGTGTAATACTTTTTCCATGCGTCTATGACTGTACCATGCTCAATCTTAGCTGTACGAAGGTAAATTCTCCATTCAGAACCTTCTTGGAACTGAGTTCTGACTTCAAGAACTATACCTTCATTAGCAATGATATCGCCCTCTTTTAGCTCAAAGGCGCTAACCCAAAACCAATCCTTCTTGGCTCTAGTTCCGCCACCAATTTCAATCCTTGGTCTGCTGAACGGCGTTGGCATCTTCTTAGAAGGTCTACCCTTTGGGGGAGTATACGCTTCTCCAGTTTGAAACGGATTAGACATCAGTTAACTCCTGTAGATCCGTGCCCACCAGTTCCACGCTCAGTGGAAACTAGGGTCTCTGCTTTCACGAATTTAGCTCTAATAACCTCTTGAATTACTAACTGTGCAATTCTATCGCCAGCCAAAACTGTAAAAGACTCTTCTCCATGGTTGATCAAGTTGATTTTAACTTCTCCCCGGTACCCAGAGTCTATAGTTCCAGGAGCATTCAACACAGTAATACCACTCTTAGCAGCTAACCCTGATCTAGGATGAATTAGACCCACAAAACCCACAGGAATTGCTAAAGCAATTCCCGTTCCAATTAATTTACGCTCACCTGGAAAGATAATTACATTTTCCACAGAATACAAATCAGCTCCAGCATCACCAAAGTGAGCGTAACTAGGTAGCTTAGCCTCACTGGTAAGTAACTCAACCTCAACCATCTACTTGCTCCTTAGCGATTACAACCATTGCTTCCCGAATAGCTAGCACTGCCTTAGTATGCAAATGAGAAGCACGAGCATCCGTGATATTCAGCTCGGCTGCGATCACCTTTAACTCTTTTTTCTCAAAATAATGCATAGCTAAGACTAATTGATACTCAAACGGAAGCTCTCTTATAGCTTCAACTGTAGCAGCCCGTACGTCTTGCTCAAAGATCGTACCCTCAAGAGACTGATCATCTTCGCAATCGATGCTGGCAGCCTGCAAACTTACCGGCTTAGCTGCCATACGAGCCATAGTCTTAGTGACCTCCTGCTCAGACATTCCTGTACGCTCTGCCATCTCAGAAACCGAAGCTCCATTATCCTGGCCAGCATCCTTTAGCTGACGAGACTTACCTCTCATAGTACGAGTAGTCCAGTCATTCTGCCTAATAGCATCAAAAATAGCGCCTCTAATCCTATTAGAGGCGTAGACCTTAAAATAGTTATAAGCTTTAGAGTCATAGCCATTTTTGTCACAATAGGGACGCCAACGAGCTGCGGCCTGAGTAAGCCCAAGGTAGGCTAAAGATCGCAGCTCGTCAATTTCTAAAGCATGAGGAGCTGTCTTCCACACATTAACAGAGATGGCTTCAGCCATCCCAATATTGTCTTGGATGAGGGTGACTAGCTCTTTATCCATTGTTTCCATTAGTAACTTACACTCCTAGTGTTGCCGATTAGCTGAAGCAACGCCAGTGGTGAAAGCTGCTCGAACAGCTCACTCCTACCATCCCATACATGGTCGATAAGAGCTTGCTCTCTTTCCAAAGCAGGAAGGTATCCTTCCTCCTGTGTTCCTGACGTTAGCAAATTATGAACATATACAGTCTTGTAAGAAGATCCATCACGACGGATACGACCGGCAAGCTGTTCCATGCGGGCTGGATTGAGGATCATGTCTACATTCACAAGATGCCTCGCAATCTGTAGATTAAGAGACTGCTCGATAGCAGTTGTTCCGATTAGAACTTTTTTATTCGGATTTCTCCAGAACCTATCCTGAGCCTCAAACCTAGCCTGCTTATTTGAAACTTCTCCCCAGATAGTCTCGTACTGTACTCCTTGACGATCCAGTCTCTCCTGTAAGGCTCTAATAGTGTTCTTGAAATTAATAAACACTACGACTTTCTCGTCAGAAAGATCTCCTTCTACCAGCTTATCTTCAAGCCAGTCTAGTTTAACGCTAGTACCAGGAAGATCAGCCTCTCCCAAAGCGCACAAGCCCGTGCAAATTTGTGCTCCGTAGAGGAACTTAGCAATAGCTGTTGCTCTCTTAACCTTCTCTCCCTCTTCAGAGACAATTCTTAAAACTCCGCTCCTCAATTCACGGTACTTAACCATCTGGGCTTCGTACGGATCTAGAAAAATATTTGATGGCTGAATAGCTGGAAGTTCTACGTCATCAATATCATCAGCCGTTCTACGAAGAACTAACGGAGCAATTCTTTCCTTGAATTCGTCAAGGTACTGGTAGCCTTTGACCTTCTTAGACCTACTAATTTTGCCATTATCCGAGATCATGTCTACAGCTTCTTCTCGGATGTACCTACGACGAAAAACATTCCTAGACCCAAGAACTTCTCGCCCACCTACTGGCTCCAAGTAGCTGTGCATGTCATCCAACTTCTTCTGAAGTGGAGTACCTGACATCACAACTGCACGGTTAGCATTACGAGCGATGCGCTTAATAGCTACAGCAGTCTGATTCTCAAAATTTCTCAGTGCATCAACGTCATCAACAATAATTGTCTGAATGTTGAAGTGGGTATCCAACTTATCAATATCACGAACAAGCATCTGGTACCCCATAAGCATAACTTCCCATGGAGCCAAGTAACGCTCGGTTCTCTTCTGCTTAGGACCAGCCGCGACTGTAATATTGATGCCAGAGAGGAATCTGTTTAACTGAGAATACCATTGAGGTACCGCACCTGGACGACAAACTACTAAGCACCTAGAGTCCTCTAGCTCTCCAGATTCTTTCAGCGCTGCTATAAGACCAGCAGCCTGAACAGTCTTACCTGTACCAACAGAGTCACCGATTAGGCCCTTTTTAGCTAAATAAAGCCAACCAATACCTACCCTCTGGTGCTTACGCGGCTTGACTCCACAGTTCAAACAAGTAATGACAAGCTCATCATGCTTGTCACAGGGATCGTAGTTGAAATATTCAAGACGAGGAAGATTGAAATCCTTAGAATTTTTCAACTTCCATGCGGCAGCTTCACGCTTTTCGTCTGTAATTGTATTCAGATCTAACAGCAACTTACCCTCCCTCAATGTGTGCGCCTAATACTACGCAAGGGAAGGGTCTAGCCCTAACGAGAAGGAGACTTCAGCTTCTTCTTCTGCCTTGCGAGCTTCCAAGCGTGTACGCCAAACGCGACGCTTAGACTCGATTGTAGCAGCCGCACGTGCCATATCAATAGAGTACGCTGTGTCACGACTAAACGCTACCAACGCCTCACTGACTAGATCAGTATAGGCTACCAAATCAACTGCTGCAAGAACATCTCCCCGACGACTGGATCGTCTCCCTCTCGTTTTGGCTTCCATGCTTTCAGACCACCGGCTTCTTAACGGTAGCTGCTAGCCATGGTGCGTACTTCTGGAGGAACGCCTCTACCTTAGGATCAGCCATAAGCCTAGTAACTACAGCCAAAACTGCAATAACCTGAGCGGCCTTACCTTCAGCATTTACATGAAAATTGCTAAGGATGTACGGAAGCAAAGTAGCTAGGGCAATAGATCCCTGAACTACTGTACGGAACGTTGCACGCCAAGGACGCTTAACCTGTGTTGGCGTATTTGTTAGCTCGGGCATTATACCCTACCTTTCTCTCTTTATTTAATACCAAACTCAGCCGATACGGATAACCTCTAGATGAGAACTTTGACCCAATACAGTTCCAGTAGAACTGGATGTTTGCTGAGCCCACTTAATAGAAATGTTTCCGGCATTAACCGTAGTTACAACTCCTTGCTCCAAAATTCCTGACAGCAGAGAAGTGCTAGAAATACCATAAGCTACATCAGTAGAGAACTGATGAACACCTACACGCATAGAAACTGTGTCTCGGCTAGTAGCAGCAGCTTCAGGACCGAGACAGAATCTAAGACCTGTACTTGAAGTAGGTACCCCCCACTGCACTCTAACATCACCAGCAGTAGAGGCACCAACCATTCCCACAAAACGAACTAGGTATACAGCGCCAGCTACTACAGGAATAATAAGATCAGGATCGTCTGTGGAAGTTATGGTGCTAATACGAGTTGTATCAGCAGCCTTGTAGGCACGAGTAGCCCCGTTAATTCCTGAGGCATAAACGCCGCCAGTAATTTCCAAATCACCTGAGACATTATTAATTGTCAAATCACCAGAAATATCCAAATCAGCTACAGAAGCATTACCACTAACGTTAAGATCTCCGTTTACAGAGAGATCTGTATCCATAGTTAGTTCACCAGTACCACTACGATATACGTTTACATCTTGTATTCCTGATCCTGGTCCTAGAGAGAACCCGGAAGAGTCTACGGTATGCCTAGCATATGACTCCCCAGAAACTTTAAAATTAACAATGTCATCTGTAAAGTTTCCATGCAAAATATCTAACACAGCCGAAGGAGTAGTTGTTCCGATTCCAACTTTTTTACCTTGAACCATCTTCAAATCAGCATTGTACGTTCCTCCTGCTGAAAGAATCTGAATCCATGAAGAGTTGGCTCCGTCACGGTAAAAAGTTCTGCCAGTATCGGTATCCTGACGACCCATACCCGCAAAGGTACTGGATGGAGGGGAACCAGTAGTTGCAGGAATAAAACCTATGGCAGCGTCGAGCTTGTCTAGGTTTGCATTAAGGTCTGTTGAGACATCTACGTACTCAGACCCATCGTCAGCAGGCTTATATAGCGATAGTCTGCTAGTAGTTGATGACATTACTGCCCCTCCGTCACTTCTGGCTGTTCTAGCTGAACTGCTGCCAAGTTCTCCATAGTTACAAACACGTATGCTGACCTTCCTGCTAGACCAGCAGTTATAAATCTAAATCCTACTACTCCAGCAGCAGTTACCTTCTGAGTAACAACGTCAACAAAATTAATTTGACACAACTCAAAGGAGCCTGGCTGAATGGGCGTCCACTCGCAGCCCTTAATATGGACAGCAGTGACATACTGCTTAGGCACAGTACCCTGAGCAGTATATGTCTGGACAAGAGCCTGAATCTGATCTGGCGTCATAGTTGGCATCGTTAGTCTCCTACTTACTTCACATAAACAATCGTCAGTACAGGTTCGCTAGACTGACCATTTCCATTGAACTTTCCATACTGGTCGTGCGAATCATTAGTAGGTCCAACAATGATTCCTCTAGATGCTCCAGATTTAAACTCATTACCAATTGTGGTACCAAGGCTTACTTTCCTCTTACCAGGCTTAGGCCATCCACCAGAAGATACTCTTTGTACGTGCAAATTTCCGCTGCTGATAGAACTTGGGCGACTTGAATACTTATGAGTACCAATCCTTGCGGTACCACCATTATTATCCCACCAGTGATTCGCATAAAGAGTGATATAGCAAGACTTTATAGTAGCTCCTGACAGATCCTTACGAATTTGAGCATCGTTAAATCCTACTAGTCCACGGGCATCTCCTAGGTAACCATCTCCAGAATTACCTTGTGTCATAGTTGCACCATGAGATGACGAGTATGCTCCGTTAGATCTATACGAACCAGACCACGTAGCTGAATAATTCTTAGTATAAGTAACCTTAGGCTTTGGCTTAGAAGGAGTAGGAGTATCAACGCTTGGCGGTGGAGCTAGATACTCTGAGACACCAGCGTCATTAAGAATAAGCGTGTCAGTCACTGGCATACCAATATCTTCAACCCACATCAAAGAAACTGACTCTGGACCAGCTCCACCAGGAGCCTGCACAGAAGCATTTCCATTAATTCCGAAGAAAGACACAAGAATTCTATGAAGCCCCGGCGTGAAGGTTCCAGCGTAAGTGATAATGGCTGCGGAGTTTCCTCCTGAATTAGCTACGTCACTACAAATAGCTTGCTGAAGCCAAGTTCCAGAAATTGTTGGATCTTGGTCTCCAGAATCTCGAAGTCTCAGCACGATACGGTCCTGGCTAGCTGTAGACTCCCACTCAGTCATAGCTACGATCATGTAGCTTCTTGACTCTTCCGCAATGAAGCTGATTTCCATGAATCCGCGCTCACCAGCGACAGTAGGACCTCCTCCAATGATGGCATCACCATCATATGTCCCTAGGGCGATAACACCTTTAGCCCTAGGATTAATGATATCGTCTAGAAGACTATCTCCTCCAATAGTGATATCATCTACTACATAAAGATTCTGGAATGATCCTCTTCCGCTACCATCAATTCCGGCAAGGGTCTTAGTACTGTCTTCAGGGTCCTTGATAAGGAGGAAGTTTCCCTCAAGCCCTGGTGAACCTACAAGGCTCACTGTTGGGTCGCCGTCATCAGTGTAGATTCTGAACCCTTCAGAATCCATTTCAGCACGTGCACCATGCTCAGCGGTACGAATGATTCCAGCAAGAACAATAGCTGAACTAATAGTTCCAGCAGTAATCTTCGTAGCTGTTAGATCACTAATATGTGCATCGTCAATAAGATTAACTGAAGCTGTCACTGGAGGAGAGCCTGCTGAACGATTTCCTGTACGATCAACAGCAACTACGCTAACCCATACACCCTCAGTATCTTCAATCTGAAAGGTACCAATGGCAGGAATCTGACCACGCATCATGCTCAAGTTGGCAGGAAGCTTTCCAACACGAGTTTCTTCGCTTGGGAAAAATTCTGGTCCTCCAACGTGTACCTCAAAGTGGTCCATATCCTCAGGAAGATTAAAGGTTCCTCCTGAAAGCCTTCCCATACTGTGTGTGATCTGAATAGCCAGACGACTTGAGGCAATCAAGGGAGGCGCTGGCGTTGGTGGAGCAATAGTATCCTGCGCAGCAGTCACTAGAACTGACTCTGACCACTCTGACCAGTGCTGAGGAGTCGAAGAATCTACAGCCCTCACTTGGAATTCGTAAGTAACACCAGGAGTCAATTCTTGGATAAGAGTCGAATTGTCATCAAAACCAACGTACATTGTCTGCCAACCAGCATTTGTGATAGGCGGAATCGTAGGCTGAGCCCAAGTCTGTAGCTCATCCCAAGTTAGTTGTGAAGCCTGTAGCCAAGTGGCCTTGTACGGAGAAGTAGTATCAGCACGAAATCTTACTTCAAAGTGGTGACCATCAGAAATTGTAGATCCGTCAACATTTGTAGGGGTTGTCCAAGTAAGCTGAATCTGAGCCTTAGTCCAGATATCTTCGCCTGACTGATAGGTGGTAGTGAAACTATCAGTAATTTCAGGAACACCAGGAATAGACTTGTCTCCTGGCTGAACTGCTGACCAGAATCCTCCAGCTGCATTGTAAGTAAGAACGTCTCCGTCTTGTGGCTGGCTAAGAGTCACATCCAGTAGAGATGATAGTCGTGCCTGCTGAAGGACCGTCGCGGCGGTTACAGGGTTGTTAATGGCTACACCAGCAGAGTTAGACGAACCACCAAGCTTTTCAATCTGAAACTTTAGACGCTCCGCAAGTAGTTGTAGGCGTGACTGAAGAGTCAGTTCAAGATCAGTGTTTCCTTCATCGTCCACACTGATAGCAATACCTACTACCTTCCAAGCATCAATATTTCCTGTTTCTGGATTCTCAATGCCAATCCAGTCCCCTACCCCATAGTCAATAAACACTCTACGACCAGGCTGATCTGGATCTACCTTGATTCTCCAGGAACTTGTTTCATCCTTAACTGATTCAAGAGTAGCACCAATAATAGAACCAGTAGCTCCTAGATCCCCGGTTTGCCCCGCGCTAACAAAAAGCTCTCTCCTTTGAAATTTCTCAATTGAGACATCATCTTTAACTACGGCATAGTCTCCAACAGCATTCTTTCCCACAATAAAGTTCGCCACGTCTTCTCGGGTACGTGTACGTTCTCTAAAGAGCTGAGATCCAAATTCATGAAACACTACAGAGGATTCTCTATGGAACTGAAGTGTAGGGTCAGCATCCTCTTCCAGCCACACTTTCTGTCGAATATCAAGTGAAAAGTCTGGGTTCATGTGCCAACTAGCTTGCTGTGCATCAGCAAAAGCCTGAACAACCTTAAGAAGATCTGTACCTTCAGTAACTACTGAAGTGGGCATAGATGACCACTTAGCTCCAGCAGAATCTGTTGTGTTAGTCCAACTAGTAGTTACATAAGGAATAGTTCCTCTACTCTTAGCTTGAGTAAGGTACTTATTGAACTCAACAAATAGTGGCTCTGAAGCTGGAAGGTCGTTCATGTTCACATTACCTACATGAGCCGACACTGGAAGATTAATTCCTACATTGCCTTCTACTAAAGCAGAAAATTTAAGAGTAACTTCGCCAGGATTCCAGGTGTATGTATGACGATAATGCTCTATCCAAGTTAAACCGTCAGTAGAAGTTTCAAAAATTACTTCGCCAAGTACCTCTCTAATCCTCCAGTTAACATCTACTTTGAGATCATAATCCCAGTCGTTTCTGTAGATATTATCTAGATCGCGAACCTCTGCTACCAATCTACGACGCCCACCAATAAGCAGGGTGTAAATTTTTGCATAGTTAAGCGCGTCTACCTCTACAGACATTGTAGTAATAGCCTGTCCTGTAGACGAGGTTGTTTGAGGAAGAGGGTCTACCCAAGCAGAAATTCCAGAGCTTTCAAAGTCAAACGGCCCAGCAGCTAAGACTCGCTCAGAGCTGGAACTTGTCACACTTAGCTTAATGCTCGGAGTCTGATTAGGCTCTACCGGAGTAGGATAAGCAGCTTTCCAATCATTAGCTCTAGAGATAGCATCACTTTTTGCGGTAACAGCTAGAACAGCCTTCCTGTACTTATCCCTAGTTGTATTTACTTCCTTAAGAGCTGTCTGCTTCTCTTTCTCAGTATAAGAATTGCTCTTAGCAATAGAATTATAATAGTTCTGAGCTGCGGTTACATCCTGCTGAGCTGAAGTTTTATCAGATGTTAACACAGCTAGATCTTGAGTAAAGATATCAATCTGTGCCTGAGCTTCTTCTCTACCTCCACCACGAGCCATAGAAAGACCTGTGCTGTTTGTCTTATTCCAGACAGTAGTGTCTACAAGCTCCGATCCCATCGGATCTAAAAGAGATTCTAGTTTGGGAATTACGATTGGGAACTTACTTGGAAGTACAGCGGCCCACTCAAGTACTTGAGCTGGTCCTGGACCAGCAATAGTTACCTGTCTAGACTCAGAATCTTGAAGTTGTGTTTCTTTAACATTAGTTCCCAACCACACCGCACGACGCACTCCATCAAAATACGCCTCCCACAAATTTTCATTCTCGTAAAGATCTGAGGCTGGACGACCATTAACTAGATCCTTCTTGAACAGGTCATCATCAAGATCGAACGTTACACTTCCACCACCGACAGAATCTTCCTCATCTGAGAAAAGCAAGCCATTGTAGTCAGAAGTTACAAGAATAATCTTGTCAAAATCGTCGTGTTGGCGTACTACAACTTCCCATCCAATACTTCCGTAAGTAATTTCCTCTGGTGCTGGAAGAGCACTAATTGTGAAAGGAATTCTCTTAGGCAGCACAAAGGTACCCTGCGCACGAATGTCATCAGGGCGATGAAGGCTACCAAATTCAAACGGTAGCTTTGTGGGAAGTTTAAGCAGGGCCATGTCAGTCCTCAGATACTAACTTTAGTAACAACCATGTAAGAAGATGCTCGCATTGTTGTAACATCTGCATGAGAAGTTGCTTGTGCGTGCTGAATTACCAACTCGCCAGCGGTTGAGCCTACGCGAACAATTGCCCTCTCCTGAATTCCAGAATAAAGAGTCAAACTACCTAGGCCATACTTAACCTCAGTGTCAAACATATGAGAGCCTGTACGCATTAAGGCAGAATCACGGTTATTAGCTGCTTCAGCTGGACCAAGAACGTTTCTAAGACCTGTGCAGCCCGTAGGAACCTTCCAAGCAATCTTAATGTTTCCACCTACTCCTGAACAAATAGCAAATAGAGAAACTTCATAATCTGAATTAGCTGCCATGGTATATCTAAGATCAAGATCATCGTTCAAGGTTACATCATTGTTGTAACCCTGCTCAACACTTTTATAAATAGTCTTACGACTATACCAAGCCGATACTGGTAGACCATGAACTCCGCCAGGGGTTACATTCGCCATATGCTCTTGAGGCTCACGAAAATCAATAGCTGAGCCGCTATGAACAACTGGAGCACCAAAGGAATGAGCTTTGGCTGAGGTGCCGTCAAATCCTCTTGAAATAACATATGGAGTACCTACTGTACCTGCACCACTTGTAACAGAGACTAGCTCTTCAGTGGCCGTATCAGGATCTAGACGAAGGGTAAAAGGGAACGATGTTGGCAAGCCGTTAGTAGTCGACAAAACTAGCGTGGTCGTACCCGTAGAAATGCCGCCAGCGTTAGCCAGCGTGGCTGCGGCTGCGATGTTAGAGTAATACCTCATTTAAAATACCTCACAAATAAGCGGGTCTGAATTTAAGCGTTGCTGATCCTGTAGCTACGCCAGCACTTGACATGGTTACCTGATTAGTACCAGGCCATAAAACAAACCAAGGCTTTGCCCCTGCATGCTGGACAGCTCCCGTAATGTTCGTATTATCGTAGGATCTGTAGGCATCGAATGAAGTTACATTGAGATCAACATAAGTTGATGGCTGTACCAAAGTATTTGCCTTAACCCAAACTTCTAAATCACGAGTTGTATTAGTTAGTTTCGGTCCCCAAAGTTCACCATCTAATCTAATACTCATCTTTTCATAAGCTGCCACGTCTCCAGGATTAAAAATTTCTATTTCCTCTCCTGGCTCAATCTCTACGGTAATCTCATCGCCGTAAAAAAATGGATCAGCTAGAAGTAAATCTACTGAAAACGTTCCTCTAGTTCTTCCTGTCATTGACAGATCTAGAGTACTGGCTAGTTCACACTTAGCACTAGCCTCTACGATAGTAGGAATTCCATTCACAGTTAGCCTCCATCGCCTTGTTAGAGTCATTTGCTCTTCAAGGTTAAATAGAAGCGTCCTTAGAGCCTGCCAGTTATCATTAAATTGCAATTCCTGATCAGACAAGTATTCATCATCTGGCGAAATACCAATAGCCCACATCTGAAGAGTAATTACTCTAGAATCAGCCTTCTTGGGTCTGAACGAACGTCCATGACGGTTAGGATATTTCTGGTTATCACCACGAGTAGGAGGAACTGAGTAACGTGATCCACCAAACGTGGTGATATTCCAGCAATACTGATTCAGAGATACACCGTCGATCTCCCAGAATTCCTCGGTGCTATTACTCACTGCTCATCCTCTCAGAGATCGCCTAGAACTGCGAGCTTAGTTACCTGACGAGAAAGCGAGTCACTTGCACGCTCAGGTACCGGGTTATTCACATTCAAGTTCTCTACTGTGATTCCACGGTTCTGATTTATTACTGACTGAGCTGCCTGCGACAACTGCCTACTTGTAGCTCCTGGCATAGCAGCAGCACTCAACATTCCACCAGTAGCCATAGCTGGGAATCCAAACTGAGGCATTCCTGCACCATCTCCTACTAGACCACCATTCTTATAGGCCCAGTGATCGTGCGCATTTCCACCTGCAAAGTTGTGCTGATTCCATACAGCTCCATGGTAGTGGTGAGGCTTACCATTCCAAAGGTTAAGATCCTGGTAAGGAGTGATAAGTTCCTTAGTGTTCTTACCATAATTATCATGAATCCACTGCGCTACGTCTCTACGTGGAGGAAGGTCGACAGCTCTTCCTAGAGCGTGATAAGACCTATTTCCAGAAAGGGTAACAGCATTCTTACGGAATCCTGAAATAATGCTAAGTCCAGGGAAAGCCTTGTGCAATACCGAAGCCTGCCACTGCCAACCTCCCCCGCCAGATCCATTACCTAGCGGACCAGCAGCGCCTCCACCATAAACCCAATTCTCGTCTCGCTTAGTCTTATTTACATCAACCACAATAGGAACAGTTACAGATCCACCATTGGCAAACATAGGCTGCACTTTGCCGCCACGGTTAAATCCACCTGTAGAATCTGGGAGTGCTTCCTGGATAGCCTGCTTGTCTAGCTTCCTCGAACGAAGAGCTTCCATAATTGGCATTCCGTAGTGCTCTACCACATCTGTTGGCTGTACGAACTCACCATTAGAAAGCCATGCACGAATAGAGTCAGAATTTCTTGTACCTTCTCCGTATACTGGTCCACCAGTTGCATACCCGTGAGCAGCAGCTCGGTTGGCATCAGAAATTCTTACCTTTTCAGCCTGCTTCCACTCCTTCTCAGCCGCCTCTGGTGAGAGACCACGACGAAGCGCGTCCTGCATGTACTGCAATCTACGCAGGTCGTTATAAACATTCTGGAAGCCTTTTTCGTCCGTCTTAATCTTAGTCTGAAGATCCTTAGGAACTTCTCCATACTTCCTGATCAGCTTTTCAGTCTGATCCTTATTAAGACCTAGATTACGAGCCTCTTCCTTAAGCTTATCAATTCTTTCCTTGTGCCTCTTGGTTGCTTCATCCATTGGCACCTTAGAAGCAATGTCCTGTAGGAATAGGTCACGAGCAGCTGTAGCGGCAGCCTCAAGCGCATCACGATTGTTAAGACCCTGACGAGTATGATCCTTAAGACTCTTTCCATTCGACTTTACAGAATCATCAAGGTCAAGAAGTTTTCTATTAAAGTTTTCGGTAGCCTCATTAGCATCAATCATCTGACCTGTCTCAGATTGAATGATTGTGTTAAGGGCCTCGCTTCTATCCTTAGCTGTAGAAGTTGAACTGGCTAGCGTGTCTAGAGCATCTGACAAAGCACGAATCTGAACATCATAATCTCCAGACAGCGCGATACTCTCTGCCTGCTGCTGACTTAGACCATAAAGCCTGTCACTATAAGTTCTTGATAGCCTAGCTGAATCAGATAGAATGTTATTACTTGCGTTCTGAGCAGCAGCAACATCATTAACCTGATTCTTATACTTTTCAGCAGCCTTGATCTGATCATCAAGGGCTGTGATTCCATCCTGGAATGCTCCAGTAGTATCACCCTGCGACTGAGCATAAGCTACCTGAACGTCTCTAGCTGCCTTAAGCTGAGCAATCTGAGTGTCAATTTGATTATTTACTCTACCCAAATCTTGCTGCTGGTTGTTAAGCGCTCCAGAGAGATCTCTAAGGCTCAAACCATAAAGGCGGGCCTGATCAGTAATATCCTTAAATTTTTCGTTGGTCTGCTGAAGATTATCTACTCCGGAAGTATCTCCCTTTGAAAGATCGCCATAAGCATTCTTTAGCGCAAGGAAAGCATCCTTGGTCTGGTTTGCCTCTTCTTTCTGATTAGCTAGCTTACTAGCAACTACACCAATAAGAGCTGTAGCCGCAATAAGTGCAATTCCCCAAGGTCCACCAAGGAACGCTGTAAGTCCGCCTAGTCCAGAAACAGCTTGCCCTCCAGCAGACTTCAACCCTGCAACCGTACGAGAGAAAATTCCTACTTTACCACTAGCGTTTCTAGAAGCTTCAGCTACCTTATCTGTAGCCTTTGCCTGCTCAACAAGAACATCTGATCCAATAGGACCAATGCTTGAAGTGCTAACAACTGGAACAGTAGCGTTCTTATCTCCAGTTGATCTCTGGATTCCAACCATTCCACGAGCAGCGTCACCAAGGGCACCAGTCAGGTTTCCACGGTTAGCAACGAACCAACGGAAAGCATCAACAATCTTGAACAGACCACTGAACCTAGCCACGATCGATACAGCAGCTACAGCAGCAAGTGAAGTAGCAATCGCGCCAAGGATCTGACTTACTCCAGGAAGAGAAGCAATTTCAGCAAGAATAGATACGAATCCTGCTAGAACGCCAACGAAGGTGCTAAGAGCGTGCCCACCTCCGCTATCTAGGAATGAAGCAATAGCATCAAGAATCTCAGCCAAAGCAGTAGCTAGCGCCTGGTCAATTCCAGACTCACCTAGCTCATTAAGAATTCTTCCAAGGGCAGGAAGAATCTGAGTCCTAAGAGTCTGCAATAGATCAATAGCGCGCTCAATATTGCTGGTATCACTAGCTGACTTAGCAAAGGCCCTGCCCACATCACCAAATAGAATAGCAATTTCGTGAAGTAGTGGCTTAACGTTCTGAAGGTACGTCTGTAGAGGAGACGTTGCCGACTCCTGTGCCTTAGCTACTTCTCGCCAATTCCTAGTGATGTCCTGTAGGCGTCCATTAATCCAATCAGTGAACGGCTCTGCTGCCTTTGCCCATGAAAGTAGGGACAAGGCTACATTCTTTGTGATGTCCCAAACTTCTTGAAGTCTCTTCTTAGTTACCTCAAGGAATCTTTCAATAGAACCTGAGTCACGAGCTGACTTAGCCCAGTCAGCAAAGTTCGCCGCGCCCTGCTTTAGAGCACTTGTCAACCAAGTAGTGAACGGATCGGCGGCTCTCATAATGTTTCTAAGAGCATCTAATAGAGATAAGCCAGCGTCGCCCATGTTCTCAATATAGACAGCGTTAGACTTTGCCTGGTCTCCGAAGTCCTTTGTCCAAGGACCAGAAGAGATCATTGCAATACCCTTGGCAGCAATATTTCCGATGGCTGCGCCAGACTTTGCTAGCAAATTTTCAACCACTGGAAGCAAGCTCTTCAAATTTCCGAGCTGAGAAACTACGGGCTGGAATACTGCTTCCTGAACAGTTTTAGATACGCCTTCCCAACCTTCCTTAAGGTTAATTACAGCCTTAAGAACTTCCCTAGCTGAAGGACTCAACTTTTCTAGGGCAGCCTGATACTTAGCCTGAGCTGTAGCTGCGGCATTAGCCCCGCCAGCTCCTCCGTGCTGAGCGTCATAAAGTCTATTAGTAGCGTCTTCTACATTCCTATGTGCTTCAGAAAGTCTGTACTCAGCATCAGCGACACGTTGCTGAGAATCAGCAACCGTCTGCTGCGCGTCAGCTACTTTACGGTTGGCGTCTACAAGACTCTGCTGTGCGTCAGCTAGTGACTGTTCGGCATCCTTCTGGTTACGAGTAGCCTGAACAGCATTTTCCTTCGCCTTTACTACCTTGTCAGAACCTTCAACGCCCTTTGCTTCAGCCTTAGCTAGCTCCTGAGCATTTTCTGTATTCTTACGACGAGTATCAGCTAGGTCAGCTTCCGCCTCGTTGACACGCAAAAGGGCCTCTCTACGATCAAGTAGAGAAGCTGTTGGGTCATTAGCGACCTTGGCATAATCTTGCTGCGCACGAACAAGATTAAGAACTGCACGCTCTTCTGTAAGATTAGAACGATCTACTTCACGACGAAGATCTTGTAGATCTCTAAGTGCATCTTGACGAGCCTCATTAACATCAAGCTGTGCCTGCTTAGCAGCTTTTTGTGCTTGGGCTAGGTTATACTCAGCATCTTCTACGCCACGAGCTGCGGCTGCTACACCTCTATGGGCTTCCTCTACCCCTCGGGAAGCATCTACAACCGCTCTACGGGCCTCTGCGACCCCTCTTTCGGCGTCTGCTACTCCATGGTTAGCCTGCTCTACCGCGCGGGCGGCCGAACGTACTTGCTCAGCCTGCTGACGAGCACTAGTGCCAGACTTAGTTGAAGCTGCTGAAGAAGCTTCCTGTGCAGCTGTGTATGCCTTAAGCGCACCACCTAGAGGAGAAATTGCTGCAATAAGAGCACCAATTCCTGTGATGGCTGCAAAAATTCCACCTGGAAGGGCCGCTACTGATCCTGCCAAGGATACGATAGTACTCGCTGCACTAAGAGCCACTGCTCCTAGTGAGCCAAGAATAGCTACAAGCGGACCAGCAGCGGCGGCTGCGGCTGCAATAACGGCAGGCCAAAAAGAAAATTTTCCAAGTACTCCAGTAACAGACCTACCTAAAGCGTCAGCTCCACCTGCAAGTGTAGTGAAGAAATTTGTACCTCCTCCACCTCCGCCACCAGCGGACGACATAGCTCTACGAAGCTTCTGGAAAGCCGACTCTCCATTTTCAGCTTCCTTCCATGCCTTACGCATGTCAGTAGAAAGTTGACCTAGAGCCTTGCTAAACTCATTACCAAAGTTCTTTCCAATGCTCTGAATTGAGCGGAACTTTGTAGCTGTTCTATCAGTTTCAGTTCCAAGCTTCTTAGTCTCTTCAGATGCGCTTCTGCTAGCCTTAGCTGCTTGCTCCGTAACCCTAGCATTTTCAGAGGTTGCTTGAGTTAATTTACGCTGAGACTGTTCTGCTTGCTGAGATCCTGTAGAGCTACTTCTATTAAGACCCTCTTGTTCAGTCTTAAGAGCACGAAGCTCATCACGAAACTCTCTAGCCTTCTTACGGGCGTCATCGAACTCCGCAATGGCACGGTAAACGACGCTGTGTTCGCGTTCTGCCATCACGTGCCTCCAAGGCTAATAAAAAAAGAAAGTCGAGACGGAGATTAAACTCTGTCTCGACCTCCGTATGTCACTAAATAGGTCGGCTAAAACGTCGTCCAAGTGATCCCATTAGGGCTTCAAACGAACCTTCTCCATTATCTGCCTGACCAAGATTCTTCTCAATATCTTGTTCTGACATCTTATAGAAATCGTTTTTCGTCGGCTTAGCGCTAGTTGGCTGCGAAACGGCTCTGCTTTGAGTGCCATTTCCTTCATTTGAAGGGTTCAAACCATCTAGCGAAATTCCTTGAGCTTCTTCAAGCAGCTGCTTTGCTGTCTCTTCTGACATATCAGGAGTAAGCTTTACCAGCCAAGAACAAATCATTCTTGTCTGCCAAGCTACGAGTTGCCTGTTGTTAAATCTGTCAGTCCACACAGCTTCATCAATTGCGGCAGAAATTTGCCTCATCCTACGAATGGTAAGATTCTTGATGCGCTTATCGCTCCAGCCATAAGCAGCAGAAATTTTATGAAAGACTCTACTGAAGCTGCCTAGTAACTCCTGTCCAGGAATTTCTGGAGGAGTTATTAGCTGAGCTGCCCGGTTTTCTTCGCCAGGTCGAACATCGACATTAGGCGTTTTCCCAGGGCCTTCAAGTCTTCGCCCTCGTTATGGACGATCGCCTCAATAATAGTCACAAGGTCCTCAAGCTCAGGATTTCCAAGGTCACCCTCTACAGCATCCCAAAGAGTGTCATTACGCTCCTTGTCCTGCTTATTAAGCTGACGACCTTCAATCAAACCATAAGGCTTGATCATAGAAGCGATAAACTCTAACGTCTCCTGCTCAGATTCCGGAATAGCCATCATAATGACTGCTAGGAACTTCTGAACCCACTGCTCTGTAGTGTCGTCAGAACTAAACTGAAGAGAAGGAAGAATTGGACCAGCGCCACGAGTAACAATCTTCAACAACTTGAAAAACTGACGAGCCTTAAGAGGCTGTAGAACAAGCACAGTACCCGTAGACAGGGTAATAGTTCCATCTGCTGCGGGTACTGGCTCGATAGCGTCAATATCAGACATAACTTAGCCTCCAAGGCTTCTTTAAAGTTGGTAGTCTTTTACGTTTGTATTACTGATCAGCCTGGCTTGTTTACAAGACGACCAATGGCCTGCTCAGAAAGAGTCACGCCCTTTTCGTCCTTGCTCGAAAGCAGCGCACGGCCTGTGTAGTTAAGAAGCAGACCGGACTTGTAAGAAGGACCAGTGAAGTTAATAGGACCAAACTGAACCTTATAAAGGATGATGTCCAAGGTACGAACTAGACCATCAGAGTCCTTGGAAGGTACACGAATCAGCACTGGACGAGGAGGCGTGTTTAGCGCACCAACGTTCCAGAGAGGAGTCGAGTAGTGAATATTTGCGCCTGCGCCCGAAGATGTTACTGTCGAGCCCTGAAGCATGGCGATTGTCTCGAATGGGACATAGCCAGCTTCAACTGTCAGGGTTGCAAAGTTGATCCAGAACCATGACGAAAGAACGGTGTCATCACCGGTGTTGTCATAGTTACCTGTATCAGCAGCGATCGTACCTGTACGAACGCCATAAATGTCGCCATTAACCTCTTCGGCACCTGTGGTACCGTTCAGAATGGCGGCGTGGCTTACTGAAAAGCCCTCGAAGATTGAACCTGCCACCGCGATACACCTCAAATAAGTCGTGCCGATAAGTCATTAATCATATCGGCGTTTGATGACGATTACTCTATTTTTACCAGCTAATCGAGACTTACATTATCTCGACAGTCTGGACATGCTCACCCAGAATGTTATATCTGTGCAAAACTCTGCGTACTGATCGGCCCTGCTGTCTAGCCTCACGGGCACAATCACTGCACGCAAGCTCCATCAATACGCCTTCAACATAATTTATCGGCTGACCTTGCAAACGCAGAAATAATTTTCTGAATCCAACTGGACAGCGAATCTCAGTTACCTGATCCACCACTAACCTCCTCACACATACGAGCCTTAGCCAGCAGGTTCTCTCCCTTTTCGGGAACAGCTTTTGCAAGCTTCAGGAAAAGTTTTTCCACTACTGAATCCCAGCTACACATCTGTGGAAGAGTCTTAGAAGCAAGTAATGCCTTTTCCTTCACTTCTGTGCGATTCTTATATGTGTGCATCAGCAATTCTTTAAGGTGATCCTTGCTAGCTCTAGCCTGCTTGCAATTTGGCAAGCTCGGACTAAGAGGCATCAACGTATAATCCAGCGGATATGCATACGAAGGAGAGAGCCAGTTCGCCATTCCTCCCCAGTTCGTTGCAATGACAGCCCCACCCGTGGTCTGGAACTCTAACGCTGGCATATTCTTTCCCTCCCCCCTGCTCGGAGCTAGAAGAACATGCTGCATACCGTAAAATTTCCTGAGAATTTCCACGGGCCACACCGAAGAATGAACTCTTAGTTTGGGACACCACTGCTCCATGGCTGGATGAAGACCTGGAATATTAGTTTTAAGATGAAGTTCTGCTCCATCAAAATCCTTTGGATACTCAGTTTTTAGTTCATGAAAAGCCTGGATAGCTACAAATGGATCTTTTCTATCGTGAAGTTGGCCCACCATACAAAAGCCGAACCTGTCGCTGTACCAATCACGCTCCATATACTTCCAGTCAGAAGGCTCATATCCTCCTTGAAGTACAAAAGAAGCAGTCTTCTTTGGAAGGTATTTTTCAAAAGCCTCAGTAGTTACAGCATCGTAGCCAATGAAAGCATCAAAATCCTGCAAATTACCTTTTAGTCTCGACCTTCCCTTTAAATTATCAAGGGAAGAATACTCCCACATGGACATTGAAACTGTCAGATCCGAAGCAGCTCTAAGTTCCTTATCAATACCTATCTGTCCAGGATCAACGTGCTGGATAGTTAGATCAAAGGGAGCTTCCAGCTGCTTAGTGAAAAGCATCGCAATATCTTTAGGGAGTGGAGCTGCTACGTGAGTAGCTTGCAAATAAACATCTGCACCCATACGCATAAGCGCACGAGTAAGCCCAATACCATCATTTCCGTACCCTGAGAATTTACTCATGGGCGCAGATAGTAAAACTTTCATTTGGCCTCCAAGGCTCTAAAAAGCTTATCCGATCTCTACGCCATAAATTTGCGTTCCTATGACTACACCATTTCCATCAGGAGTTTTATAATCGTCATAACCACCAAATCTACGGCTCGTTACGGATCTAATACTGCCCCACCACTGCTCGCCGCCGCGCACTCTGTGCAGGTATTTATCTACCACTCGATAAACAGCCCTGGCTCTACGAAAAGTCTCAGAATCCTCGACAATAGTTACCCCATCTGCTCTTCTAATAGGCCCCGCCCAAATTTGGATGCCTAATCTTTCAAACGATGCAGTATTGTAGTCGTTAGGTGATCCCCATGGCCCGGCAGAAGTAACTACGATAGCTACTTTATCTGTCTTTTCCATGTTGAAAGGCATATCTCTCTGAAAAATCCAGGGAACATCATCATCAAATTTTCCTACTAGAGCAACAATCTCTGGAATGCTTAGAAGATATCCTGCGGCACCCGATACTAGGTCGTCATCTGTCACTGGCGTTGTCATGCGTACTTTCCTTTCAGCCAGGACTCCAGAGCGTCGCCATAGCGAGAATCAAGAGTATAGATAGGCTCCATATAATCATGAAGTCCGTCACGTTCCTGTTCGTAGTGAGCGTACTTAACTGGATCGTGAATAGCGGCAGGAGCTACACCACCATAGGTAATTTCCCCTTGCCACTTATTTAGATCGATAGTGCTTTTCAACTTTCCTGAAAGTTTTAGCGAACCTGTACGAATGTGAACTATCTGCTGAGTAATTTGAAACTGGGAGGCCAGCACAGACTCAAACTCCATAACGTCTGGAATACTTGGCCCATCAATTAGCCTATCTAGTTCCTTCTCTACATCAGAGATATCCACTTCAATGTAAACAGCCATCAGGCACCTTCTACAACTGAGCTGGGAAATCTAACTGCGGAGGGAGCAACTTCAACTACTTGTACTTCTAGGTGATGAACAGCAGAAAAATCTACTGCTCCGTCAGGAGTTGCTTTAAGTTCAAAAGTTCCTGTGATTGGACCAGAAATCATCTTGATCCTGTCCCCGGCAAGTAGATATGGAGTAGCATCGCAAAAAAGTACGCCTACTCGGTCAATCGCTCTACCAGCTACCAATGCCGAAGGCTGATCTTTTCCAGGACGTACAAAGTTAAGGTCCAGACGGCACATCATTTCACCGACAACGCCTAGCCTAGTGTCTACAATTTCGTTCAACTTGAACCAGTCAGTAATAGCTGATCCTTTTACGAAAGAGACAGAAAGCCTCTGAACCTCTGCACGCGAACTGTAAAGATGCCTGATTGACATTAGCCTCTCTTTTCAGTATTTGCGTAATAATAGTCGTTCAGAGGATCGTTCATTGGGAAGTCCTTAGGACCAAGAACAAAGCGGTCGCCTTCAGAGTTCTGGTAGTAATTCTCTCTCTCAAATAGAGAGATAGAAGATGAGTTAACATCAAATACACCATCAGATGCACTCAGCTGTTCAACTGCTAGATCAAACCACATGCTTCCTGTCGACTCGCCATTTCTAGCCGCAGAAGCACTCTTGCTGTAAGAATACGAACCAATCGTCTCGGAACTAAAAGGCTTAGCCAAAATTTCATCGTAAGGTGACTCAAGATAAATTTTATTAGCCAAGTCCATAATCGCATATTTAGCAAGGCTGGCGTCTGGATCGTCTGTGGGCATCTCTGACAGTCCTGTGCGGATAGCCAGTAGAAGCGCAGCCTGCATCAAAGCCTGCTCTGCAAAAGAAGAGTAGAAACTCTCAGGCTTGCCTGTAAATGTGGCAAGTTCAGCCACAGACGGAACCAGAAGCATTGTCATTTCCTAATCAGCTAGAAATTCTTGGAGCTGCACGCCCGCGACGACGCTCAGCCTTAGCGGCCTGCTCTTCTTCCCACTCCTTGCCCTTCCAAGGTCCCTGACGGTAGTAGTGAGCTCCGTAGAACTCTTCCTGCTCAGTGGAATCCAGAAGTGCCCACTTCTTTGCTGCATCGTACTGTGGAGTGCCTGGCTCAAGCTCAAGCTCCTGGCCCTTATACCAAACCGTACCTAGTTCGCAGAATCCATCACGGATGAAGTGGATGAGAATATTCTTTTCGTCGCCAGGATTGGCAACTACGTCATGCTCAAGCTCTGGGTCCTTAGCGCCTAGAGACTTAGCTAGCTGATCCTTAAGATCTCTAATCTCTCTTTGCTCTGGAGTAAGCTCCTCTTCAGGAGTTACAACAGTTTCCTCGGGTGCGCTCGTAGCGGGAGCTGCTACCCTTGGAGCGACCTTTTTTGCTGGTGGACGACCGGTAGTCATGTGACTCACCGTACCTTTCACAATAGTAGATTATCCCTACTATTACCATCGGTCGTGCCACTAGCTAAGGCCCGAAATGTTACTTGTCTTCGTGACGAAGTGCTCTCAATTGATCAGCTACCTTAGTAAGCTCCTGCTCTAGTATACGAAGCTTATCCTCAAGCTCATCAATCTTTTCATCACGAACTCTGATCTTTTCCTTAAGAACATCGTTATCTGTTCTCACCCTATCCAGATCAGCTCTATATCTATCCGCTTCCTCACGAGCCGCTTTTGCTGCCTGTTCCATCATCAAAACGGCTGATTGAGCACCGGTTACAATAATTACATCTTTTTCCGCTGGTGCCTTAATAGCTGCTACATCCTTAACTTCCTTTGCGTCTCTACGCTCTTTTATAAATTTCAAAAGAGTTACAAGACCTAGAGTTACACTAAGAATGAATCCACCTACGGTTAAGTATCTTTCAACACTCCAACCTTCAGGCTTCTTTGCTACTTCAGCCGCCCAGAAGTATAGCTCAGGAGCGATCATCGTCTATCCCCTCCTGAGTCCTGCTCAATGTCTGAGCATAGCTATACGCCTTTGCAAGCTTGCCCAGCTCCCTGTATCTCACTGCACAAGAAATACTAAACAATGCAAAAGTAAGCACTGTTAAATATCTACCACTACCGGCTCCGTTTGTTGCTAGCGCAAGTGCGTAAGTTCCTGTGCCGAAAGATAAAAATAGAAGACCGATCTGCTCGATCCTCATCGAATACCACATAGGCCACACAAGACCTACCAGAGTTGTCAAACCCCCGAATACCAATGAAATTCCCCACCACATAATTACTATGACAGGAAATGCCTGCTTAACCGACTCTGGTGCAAACTCATCAGGATTGATCAGAATTGGTAAACCTGTAATAACAGCCAGGTAGGCCAGGAAAGCAGTTGTGGATTCGAGGCTCAGCGCTCTCAAAGTTCTTGTAAACTTGCGCATAGCAAAACCCACCTATCCAGACGTAAATGACACTTAAAACATCGGCATTGTTTGCCGTAGTGTCTGGATAGGTGGGTCCATTGCTACTTATCACATAACTGCTGATTCACTCCAGCCGCGATCACCGAAGCGCTTACCTACCAAGAACCCTAGCATTCCTGGTTTAGACCAAACGCCGTTCTTTTGGTAAAACCACTTACTAGACTTTTCTGCTTCAAGAGCAGGACATCCAATATAAGTTCTTCCTCTGTCTTCTACGAGGCTGTGGTGATGATAGTGAGCACTAACAAACAAACTCACGTCACCAAGTTCATCTGTCCTACCTAGAATTTGCTTCTCGTAAGCGGCCTTGGTGCGGAACTCAGAACTCTTGCCAGAACCAGAAGCGATGTGCCCATGAGTGAACAGGGTTTTGACTCCACTCAGTGTCAGAACTACATCGGGATCATCGCCAGCGATATTCCACTCAACATCTAGAGCAGTCTCGTCAAAAAGTTTCTTAACCATACGAGCAATCATTGTTGACGAGTTGTCATACAAACTAGTTGCTGGCTTGCCATTCTGACGAGTGAACTCACCATGATTAGACACTACAGAAATTACACTTACAGGAAGTCCTGTAGCTAGCGCTTGCTTGATAGTCCACACGCGCATATCAAAATCCAACTCAAGCTGGCGAGAGAGATCTAGCTCAACTTCATACGCCTGATTAGCGTAATGACCCGCTACTCCCTCATGCTCATCACCCATGAAGGCTACAACCACCCTTTCAACGCTCTCTAAGGCCCGTACAGCGCCTAAACGTGCTAGATGGTTACTCACCCCCGACTTCCAGCTCTCAAGGGCTTCCTGAGTCCCTGGCTTGCCTAGCTGAGGGTCAGCCACGCAGATGACGTAGCTGGAAGGATCAACACTTCCGACAGGAACCATTGCACTTACGACATCGTTCTGAAGCGCAGACTTCCAACCACTAAAGTCGAAGTTTGCTTCAAACTCAGACTCAGAAATTTTCTGAACTCTAGCCTTGTAGGAGTACATACGCTTGGCTTGAATCTCACCGTTAGCGTCCTTGGCTCCCATATCCCAAGCCTTGAAAGTAACTGGCTCTACAACCTCAAAAATCTCAGGGTCAAGACCCCAGAGCTTGAGAAGATTCTGCCAATCACTTATCGGCTCCGAAACAGGACCAGAAGTGATAACTCCTTCATCACCATTAAGCTCTACTCCTGCTGCCCATCCCTTAGGGGAATCCATAGCAACATCAGTCATCACTCGCTGAGTACTGGTGTTATCCGCTGCCTCAAGAGCCATATTCGCCTGACGGAACCTACGCTTAGAGCGCTTCAGCGTCTCTATGCTCTTGCCAGGGAAAGCATTCATAAAGTCTGCGTCGGTTTCACAGGCAAGAAGCTTGTCAATATCTTCGCTAGACCATCTAAACGTAGCCATATAGTATTCCTTAGTTTGTAGTTTCAGTCCTTAATGCGTACGTAAGTTACCGTTGTAACTTCCTTCGCTTCGACTGGATAAAACTCAACAGTGCCCAAGTCTTCAAACTCGTGATGATAGTTATCACCAGACTGAACACGATAGCTGACTTCCCAGAGCTTACCCTCAGAGTCCTTGATAACTGACTGGTAAATATTTCCCCAACGCCACTCATCGATTATCTCATTATGTACCAGCTCGTAATCTTGGTGATCTCCACCAACAGCAAGCTGTGCATCGTCAGCCGACAGAACCAAATTAGCCATTATTTCCTCCACTTAATACTATTCTTGGTATGATCATAGCAGGTCAACGCCTACTCTGGCAAGATATTTTCTTCGTTGAGCTTCCTGATAGCGGCTAAAGCCTTCTCCAGAAACGGCTCAATAAGGTCAATAGTGACTCCTCCAACAAGGTCAATGTCAAACCCTAAGCCATTTTCTACGGAATGAGCCGTAAGCAGAATGCCTGGCCTTCCATCTGTCATCGCTAGGAGAATCTTTTCCTTGTCGGCTGACTGTACTCGCTCAAAGTACGTTACGTTCTCAAAAGTATTATCTGTC